>LNFM01000047.1_pt1 | contig 291333 bp, 262 predicted proteins | sample 596031 | NCBI WGS metagenome assembly LNFM01 (sample SAMN04254537, study PRJNA301005) | activated carbon metagenome | isolation source: dual media filters at the Ann Arbor, Michigan drinking water treatment plant | place: USA: Ann Arbor | reverse complement strand
CCGGCGGATGCGTCTTTCTCATAGGAGTGCCGTCGGCGCTCAGCTATGGCGTGCTCAGTCACGTGCGCATCGGGTCGCACGGCATTCTTGATGCGATCGATTTTGGCGTGTCGAACTTTCTGTTGCCGACAATCGGGATCGGCACGGCATTGTATGTCGGCTGGCGTCTGGAGCGGACGTTCGCCTTGCGGGAGGCGAACTTTGAGGTCAGCCAAATTGGAATCGGCTGGTTATGGCTTGTTCGTCTCCTTGTACCCTGCGTGATCCTGGGGATCCTCGTGCAATCGATCGGGGCCTTTTAGAGATGCGAGCTGACACTGGCGGGTCAGATTAGGCTCAATATGCGGCGGAATCCTTCGAGCTTAGCGTTAGTCAGTCGAGGTGATCGAGCTTTGCCAACGTCACAAAAATTTCTCTTGGAGCTGGCCGGCGGGCGTTTGATCCCCGCAACCAGCGATCCGGTCTTCCTCTAGTCTCAGTACTTGAATGAGGTTGTCGTCACTGTGGCTAGAAAAAGGACGAATGCCAGTGCCCGTTAGACGTATCGTAATCATGGGCGCCGCCGGGCGCGATTTTCACAATTTCAATGTCGTGTTCCGTGACGATCCTTCAACGAGAGTTGTGGCGTTTACGGCGGCGCAAATTCCCGGCATTGCCGAACGCTGCTACCCGGAAGAGCTCGCTGGTCCGCGCTACCCGGGCGGCATTCCGATCGTCCCGGAACAGCAGTTGCCGAACCTGATTGAGAGGGAGCGGATCAATCAGGTCGTGTTCGCGTATTCGGACGTGACGCATTTGCACGTCATGCACCAAGCCTCGATCGCACTCGCAGCCGGAGCGGATTTTGCGTTGCTCGGCCCAAACAGCACGATGTTGAAATCGATATTGCCGGTGATTGCGGTCTGCGCCGTCCGAACCGGGGTAGGCAAGTCGCAAACCACGCGCTACCTGTCCCGGCTTCTCAAGCAACAGGGACGCACGGTCGCGGTCGTTCGGCATCCCATGCCTTACGGGAACCTCGCCTCGCAACGCCTCCAACGATTTGAAACACTCGCGGACCTGGATCGCGCCGAGTGTACACTTGAAGAGCGCGAGGAATACGAGCGGCATATCGAAATCGGCAATATGGTTTATGCTGGCGTCGACTATGCGCAAATCCTGAAGCAAGTCGAACTCGAGTGCGACACGATCCTCTGGGACGGCGGAAACAACGACTTTCCGTTCTATCGCCCGGACATCACAATCGTTCTGGTCGATCCGATGCGGGTCGGTCACGAAACGACTTACCATCCGGGAGAGGCGGTTCTGCGTATGGCTGACGTCGTGGTCGTCGCGAAGGCCAATGCGGCTTCAAACGAGAACGTCGTAGCCGTGACCGAAAGCGCGAAGCGGCTCGCTCCGCGAGCTACCATCGCGCGCGGTGCGTCCAGGATAACGCTGGACGATCCCGCTAAGGTGAGGAACAAGCGCGTCCTCGTGATTGAGGACGGTCCTACGGTCACGCACGGTGGCATGCCGAACGGTGCCGGCCTGGTTGCTGCGCGGGAAGCGGGTGCCGGCGAGGTCGTTGATCCACGCCCCGTTGCCATTGGGCGCATTGCTGAAGTCCTCGCGCAATACGAACATATCGGCAATGTTGTTCCGGCAATGGGCTATTCCGAGCGGGAACTGATCGATCTGCGCGCCACGATCGAGGCTGCGCAACCCGACGCAGTGATTGCTGGAACGCCGTGCGATCTGGCCCGCCTGATAGACACACGCATCCCGATTGTAAGCGTCCATTACGAATATGATGACGTCGATGAGCCGCGCCTCGCTGACATTGTCACAAGGTTCCTTCAGAATTTTTCACCCATGTCCAGAGGTTCAAGCTAATGCGTCTCGTGATCGCACTTGGCGGCAATGCGTTGCTTCGTCGTGGCGAGCCGATGACGGCAAGGGTTCAACGAGCAAACGTTCGCATGGCCGCAAAATCGCTCGCTCCGGTCATCCTCAACCACCAGGTTGTGATCACACATGGCAACGGACCCCAGATTGGCCTGCTTGCGCTGCAGCAGATATCAAGGGGTTCAGCTGTCGATTTGCCGCTCGATATCCTGGGCGCGCAGACCGAAGGGATGATCGGTTATCTAATCGAGCAGGAACTAGACAATATTCTTCCGCCCGCTAAGTCTGTTGTTTCTCTTCTAACTCGGGTGTTGGTTGACCGAGATGACGTCGCCTTTAACAATCCGGTAAAATTCGTGGGTCCCGTCTATGACCGCGAGACAGCCGAGAAAATAGCGCGCCAGCAAGACTGGCTGTTTCGGCCTGACGGACCGCATTGGCGTCGCGTCGTGTCGTCGCCTATGCCGCTGGAAATTCGAGAAAGTAGTGTAATTTCTCTTCTTGTGGAGCACGATGTCACCGTTATTTGCGCCGGTGGAGGTGGTATCCCAGTCATTCGATGCCCTGACGGAAACGAGATCGGTGTCGAGGCTGTAATCGACAAGGATCTTGCCTCGGCACTACTTGCTCGTCTCATCAATGCTGACGCTCTTATCATGCTAACCGATGTCAAGGCGGTCGAGATCGACTTTGGTACCCCAGATGCTCGTCCTATCCGACATGCGACCCCCGCAATGCTTGCCGAGTACTCGTTTCTTCCGGGTTCGATGGGACCAAAAGTGGACGCAGCATGCTCTTTTGTGCGAGAAACCGAAAAATTTGCCGCAATCGTTTCCCTCAATGAGCTATCAGGCATTCTCAATGACGCTGCGGGAACGCGGATTGCAGAGCCAGCGAGGTCGCAATAGTCCAGCTTGGATTTTGAGACGGCGGGATGTCGCGGATAGCATTCTTGGCAGTGTCCGCTCAGCGCACTTGCGTCATTCGCCTAGTAGATGGAAGCAAGCGTGCGAAAATCTGCGAGAGAACGTTGGAATACAGTTCCTTCCCCTCCGCCACAACTTCGAGCGCTCCTTCTGGAATCTACAAAGCTTCTCCAAAAGGGCGCCGCCCGGAAACAGCTTTTCCCAGAACAAGGCGTCCCGATTTCCCGGAACGTCTGCCTGCCATTGAAAGTCACGAACTAGAGATCAGCGCATCGCAACTTCGTGCGAAGGCACGAGGCGCAGATTGGTGCGCGGCTGTAGCGGCGTACGGTGAGCCGGAACATAGGGCTCGAACAGCATCCGCCGCTCGAAGAAAGTGGAGCGAAAGAAAGGATAGCGCCGGTGCACCTGATCAGCCACGCGTGCATGGTCGACTGTCATCAGCGAGATCGGCTTGGTCAGCGTGGGATAGGGCCGCGCGTCGCAAATTGGCTGGTGCAGGAAAGTTCGCTTGTAGAAAGCCTGATGCTCGGTCCGGATCGCCACCAGGAAATGCTCGGCGCTGAAATGCTCAGCGGCGAGCCAGCACAGCCGCAGCGTCACATAGGGCAATCCCGGATAGAGCTTGGAGAAATGCCTGTCGGTGACGAAGCGGGTCGGATCAATGATGATCTTGCCGGACTTGAGTTCCGGCTCAAGAATGTCCGAAAAGACTTTCAGCCCCGGGAAAACCGGATTCTCCTCGGAGGCGACGTGGATGCGGATTGAGCTTGCCAGTTCGCCGTCGATGTAGAGGCCGAACAGCCAGACATTGTCGGTCTCGTCATACTGGTCCGAGAATTTTTTGGTAAAATTCGGCGTGATCGCGCCTTCGCGCAGATAGGCGTCATAACGCAGCCGATAAATCTCGTCGCGGTCCTCGTCCGAATCGATGAGGCGGTAATCGACCTTGTCCAGAAGCTGCGCTACGCGATCGGAAAAATTCGGCTGTGGGACATCATACGCTACCGCACCCATACTCAATCTCCTCGTCGGCAAAAACCCGCGCCAGCAAGGAAAAAGTTAACATTTCATTAACCAAGAAACAATGCGTTAAGGTTAAGCAGGCGTTAACGCGAATTTGCCGCCGACAAAAAGCGAGCGAAAACAGCCCGGTTACTGGCCGTTAACTATAATCTTATCGTGCAAAGAGAATGCGCGGCGATCAGGCACCGAGAGGTGCCCCGTTCCGCCCTATTAACGGAAAAGCGCTGCGGAATGTCGGAAGCCCCGAAGGCACCAGCAAGCAGTGTCAGGCGACCTGCTCAACTCGCGCGGGGGCGGCGTAGAGAATCTTGCGGATTTCCGTGGCGGTGACGGGCCGCCCGAAGAGGTAGCCTTGCACTTCGTCAATAGTGCCTTCGGCCTCCAGCAACGCCAGTTGGTCCCGCGTTTCGACGCCTTCCACGGCGACGCGCAGACCCAGTTCCGCGCTTAGACGCGCCATGCCGCGCAGCAAGGTCAGCATGCGACTGTTCGCCGCCACATCGTTCAAGAACGACTGATCGATCTTCACCTTATGCAGCGGGAAGCTGTGCAGATAGCTCAGACTGGAATAGCCGGTTCCGAAATCATCGAGCGAAACCCGCACACCAAGTGCCTGCAGCTGTTCAAGAGCCAGTCGCGTCCGCCGCGTATCCTGCAGTAAGAGCGTTTCGGTGATCTCGATTTCCAGCCGGCTCGGCGACAGGCCGGTCGCGCCCAAGGTTTCGCACACCAGAGCAGGAATATTAGCGCGGCTGAACTGAATCGGAGACAGATTGACAGCCACACCGATATCACTCGGCCACTTGCGACATTCGAGGCAAGCCGCTTGCAGCACGCGCTTGCCAAGCTCGACGATCAAGCCCATTTCTTCCGCGACGGGGATGAACTCGGCGGGTGAAATCATCCCCCGCTCGGGATGCGGCCAACGCAGCAGCGCCTCGCAGGCAACAATGCGTTTCGACTTCAAATTCACGAGCGGCTGATAATAGACCTCGAACGCGTCGTTCTCGAGCGCGTTGCGCAGATCGAGCTCAAGATTCCGGCGCGCTTGCGCGTCCGAATCCATTTCCGGCTCGAAGAAGCGCCAGGCACCTCGGCTTTCCGACTTTGCCCGATAAAGCGCCATATCGGCATTTCTCAGCACTTGATCGACTTCCGTGCCGTCCATCGGCGACAATGCAATACCGATGCTCGCGCTGATCACGACCTCATGGCCATCGATTTCGTAAATCTGGCCGAGGGCCGCAAGAATACGCTTGGCAAGGTCCGCCGCCTCATCGGACGATTCGATCGGTGATTGCAGGACCACGAATTCATCGCCGCCGAATCGCGAGATGACATCTTTCTTTCTGATAATCGAGCGCAAGCGGTCCGCAACCGCTTGCAGCAGCATGTCGCCGCGGGAATGTCCCAACGTGTCATTGACCTGTTTGAACTGATCTAAATCGATGAAGTGAATGGCGGAAAATTCGCGCGGGCCACACTCCGCCAATGCCTGGTCCATCCGGTCATGAAGGACCATCCGGTTCGGCAGCCCGGTGAGCGCATCGAAACGCGCCATGTGATTGATCTTGGCTTCGGCAATCTTCCGTTCCGTGATGTCCTCGACGAGCAGCACAATGCCGCCGTTGTCCATGAGCTGAAACGTGAATTCTAAGGTGCGATTATTCCGGAATTCGATATCAAAGCTGTCGGCACCTGCGCCAGACAACCGCGAATCCAGGTCCTTGAGCAAGCGCCGGGCACTCAGCTCGGACAGCAACTTCTGCTTCGCTAGATTCTCGACCAGTTGCCGCTGATCCATACCCCTCAGTTCGAGGCTCGGTGAAAGACCCAGAAGCTCGTTGAGTTTTCCATTCGAGACCACGATGCGACCGTCGCCATCAAACATGCACAAACCATGCGGCATATTGTTGAGCGCAGTGTCGAACCGTGTCGCGAGCAGGGTCACGTCGCGCGTCGCGATGACCGCGTCGAGAAGGGTCCGGCGCAGCCGCTCGGCGATGAACTTGACTGCCAGGAAGAAGGGAATGAGAAGGGCTGCAAAGATCCAATGGAACACGTCGCCGTACAGGATCAGCGCCGCGGTCATCGGAATCCACGCGCACAGGATCTGCACGATCACGAAGCGGGCGCTGCCAAAATTGCGTCCGAAAATCCCGACCACATAGGCAATCGTCATCGTGAAGCTGACCAGATGAGCAAACGGGTCGTTGGTCAGCGCAAAAGCGATGTAGCACCAAACCCCAAGCAGAAGGACGGACGTGGCCGCCCCGACGACATAGCGGTGCTCCCAGCGGCGCGCAGCATCTTCATTCTTGATGGTGGGACGCGCTCGCGCATAGGCACGCATCGACACGCCCCGCGCGCAAGCCACCAGGGCGAACAGGAAGGCGCAAGCTAGCAGCAGCGGCTCGCCAGTCTTCAGATAGGTCACCAACACTGACCCGACAATGAAGACCGTACCCGAAAGCAGGGTGCGACCGTCTTTGTACAGAGAATCGACCAGCGGAATGTAGATTTCCGTCGGGACTTTCGGGCTCTGGTCGGTTGCGGCGGGTCTAGGTGCCGGTTTCATCAAACTCTACGTTCAGTGGCGGCCAAGCCAGTAAGTGTCGCTTATTGTCATCAAGGCTTTGTTCACTATTTCCGCTTAATTTTCGGAATAGCGCTCGTTTCAGCATCGCTTTTCTGAGCGACAGGGTCGCCTTTGTCACTTCGGCGTGCGTCCAAAACGCGTGGAGACGATGGCCAGCGCGCCGATATTTGATTGTCCCATAATGCCAGAACGCCTTTAAGAAACTGTTGTTTCGTACAAGTTTACGACGAATCAACTCTTCTTCTGCTCTTCTCGGCCTGAGCGATGGAACGCGAGCCGCGATGACCCGAAACCAGTCTTTGAACAATCCCGCCTACCGGCGCATCGCGCTCGGTCTCCTTCTGCTTGCGCTCTGCACCTGGACACCGTCGCCGGCATTCGCCACCAACAAGACAATCCGCGCGGTGATGCACTCACCGCTCAGGGTGACCGACCCGATCCTCACCACCGCCTATATCACCCGCAATCACGGCTACATGATCTACGATACGCTGCTTGGCACCGATGATAAGTTCGCCGTGCGGCCGCAAATGGCGGACTGGTCGGTATCAGCGGACAAACTCACCTACAGTTTCACACTGCGCGATGGCTTGAAGTGGCATGACGGAACTCCCGTGACGGCTGCAGATTGTGTGGCCTCGATCCGGCGCTGGGCGGCGAAAGACGGGCTTGGTCAATTGATCCTGGACAATACCGAAACGTTGCAGGCGACTAATGACAAAACCATCACGCTGAGACTCAGAAATCCGCTCGGATTCGTTCTCGATGCTTTCGGAAAGCTGTCATCCTATCCGCCGTTCATGATGCCGAAGCGGATTGCCGAGACATCGTCGGACAAGGCGATCACCGAGCATATCGGATCCGGCCCGTTCAAATTTTCTGCGAAGGAATTCCAGCCCGGGGTGCGTGCGGTTTACGAAAGGAACAAGGACTATGTCCCGCGTCCGGAAAAGGTGAGTTGGACGGCAGGCGGAAAGCGCGTGCTGGTCGATCGCGTGGAATGGGTCGTGATGCCGGATCCGCAAACCCAGATCGGTGCACTGCAATCTGGCGAGATCGATCTGATCGAGGACATCCCGTTCGATCTTATCCCGACGCTGGAGCGCAACCGCAACATCCAGGTGCGCGGCACCGATCCGCTCGGCTCGCAGATTGTCGGACGCATGAACTTCCTGTACCCGCCCTTCAACAAGGTCGAAATCAGACGGGCCGCTATGCTCGCGCTCAACCAGAAGGATTTTCTCGACGCGCTGGTCGGAAATCCGAAATATTACCGGCTCTGCGGTGCAATGTTCGCGTGCAATTCCGCGCTTGCGACCGACATTGGCGCCAAGTCGCTTTTCAGCAAAAACATGGATGCGGCCCGCAAGGCGTTGAAGGCTTCCGGCTATGACGGCACCCCGGTCGTCATTTTGCATCCGACCGACGTCGGCATTCTGAAAACGCATCCGGTCGTGGCCGCCCAGTTGCTGCGTCAGGCTGGCTTCAAGGTCGACCTGCAGGCGATGGATTGGCAGACCGTCGTGAGCCGCCGCGCTAGCCAGAAGCCGCCTGCCGAAGGCGGCTGGAACATGTTCTTCACGCTTTGGGCCGGCTCCGATGTTGTCGACCCGCTGGTCAACCAGAACCTGATCGGCCGCGGCAAGAACGGCGGTTGGTTCGGCTGGCCGGACGATCCCAAGCTCGAACAGTACCGCGCCGCCTACGCACAGGCAGTGACGCCGGACGAGCGCAAGAAGATTGCCGCCGAACTGCAAGCCTACGCCTACGACCAGGTGATCTATATCCCGCTCGGACAATTCGCGCGCCAGACAGCGTGGCGCAAGGACCTGACCGGAATCGTCGACAGCCCGATTCCGTTGTTCTGGAACCTGGACAAAAAATAGCCGCCAGTCCGCACGCGGTGTCGGACTTTCTTCAGTACGGCTTGCAATGCGGAGCGCACTGGATTGGTCTTGCCCTATATCTTCCGGCGGCTTCTGGCGGTCGTTCCTGTCATGCTGGTCGTGGCCTTGTTCGTGTTCCTGCTGCTTCGCCTGTCCCCCGGAGATCCCGCGGCCATCCTCGCCGGCGATGCTGCAACGCCGGACCAGCTGGCCAAAATTCGACAAGCGCTCGGGCTTGATCGCCCAATTCTCGTTCAGCTCTGGCTCTGGCTCCGACAACTGCTGAACGGCGATCTCGGCGTTTCGCTCCTGTCCGGCCTGCCGGTCACGCGCATCATCGCCCAGCGCCTTGAGCCGACGCTCAGCCTGACGATTCTGACCATGCTGTTTTCAACACTGATCGCGGTTCCACTCGGCGTAATTGCGGCGTGGCAACACCGAACGATCACCGACCGGACGGTGACGGTGCTGTCGGTCGTCGCCTTTTCCGTGCCGGTCTTTGTAATCGGCTATGTCCTGATGTTGGTCTTAGCAATCAATCTGGAATGGCTTCCGGTGCAGGGCTATCGCAGCCTGTCCGATGGGATCGGCCCTTTTCTGAGGCACCAGATTTTGCCCGTGCTGACATTGTCGATTCCGTTGATCGCGCTGATTGCCCGTATCACGCGCGCCAGCATGCTCGACGTTCTCGACCGGGACTATATCCGCACCGCGCGCGCCAAGGGGCTGCGTGAGAGCGCGGTATTGTCGCGCCATGCCTTGCGCACGGCCTCGCTGCCGATCCTGACCGTGGTGGGAAACGGCTTCGCGCTGCTGATCGGCGGCGCGATCGTGACCGAGAGCGTGTTCAATCTGCCGGGGATCGGGCGTCTGATGGTGGATGCGGTGCTTGCCCGCGACTACCCGGTGATTCAGGGCGTCATTCTGCTGACCAGCGCGCTGTATGTGGCACTCAATCTGGCGATCGACCTGATCTATCTCATTCTGGATCCGCGGGTACGCTATCAATGAGCGCCCTCGTGTCCCGTGCCCCGTCATCGTGGTCCATGGCCGTAAGGTCAAATCCGCTTTCCGTGCCGGCGCTGATCCTGCTTTTCGCAATCGCCGCGGCGTCGCTGTTTGCGCCACTGATCGCACAGCACGACCCAGCCGAACTGGCTCCGGCCTTGCGGCTTCAGCCCGCGAGCGAAACCTTTCCGCTGGGGACCGATGCCTATGGCCGCGACCTGCTTGCGCGAATCCTTTATGGCGGCCGCATATCACTCGCCATCGGTCTCGGCGCTGCAGCATTTAGCATGGCCGCCGGTCTCGCGCTCGGCTTGATTGCCGGCTATTTCTCGCGCGTCGATACCATCGTCATGCGCATCATGGATGGCATGATGGCCATCCCGAATATCCTCCTGGCCATCGCCATCGTTGCCTTGTGGGGCGGCAACCTAGCGGCGGTTCTCATCGCCATCACCATTCCGGAAATTCCCCGCGTCACGCGCCTGATCCGGTCCGTCGTGCTATCCGCACGAACGGAGCCGTATGTCGAAGCCGCCGTGGCGCTCGGCACATCCAATGCCGACATCCTTTGGCGGCATCTGATGCCGAATACACTCGGGCCGCTGATCGTGCAGGGCACATATATATGTGCGTCCGCGATCCTCCTCGAATCGATCCTGTCCTTCCTGGGCGCCGGCATCAACCCGGAAATCCCGACCTGGGGCAACATCATGGCCGATGGCCGGCTGTATTTCGAAATCCGGCCAGCGATGATTTTCTGGCCGGCCTTGCTGCTGTCGCTGACCGTCCTGTCCATCAACAGTCTGGGTGACGCGGTCCGCGACCTGCTCGATCCGAGCGCCGCGCGGCGGCCCGAGATGACATGAGCGGTCCGGCCATGTCCCGTCACCTCCTTGAACTGCGCGATCTCGACGTCCGGCGATCATATCCGAATCTGGACACGCCGATCCTCTCCCGCCTCTCGCTCGATGTGAGAGAAGGCGAAATCTTTTGCCTCGTTGGCGAAAGCGGCTCCGGCAAGACCATGACGGCGCTTGCCATCATGGGGCTACTGCCGCCGCAAGGCCTGAAGATCAATTCCGGCAGCATTCGTCTGGGTGATGAGGAACTGGTCGGCGCACCCGAACACAGATTGCGCCAACTGCGTGCAACGCGCATGGCGATGATTTTTCAGGAGCCGATGACAGCGCTCAATCCGGTGATGCCGATCGGCGTCCAGATCGGGGAAGTGATCAGCGCGCATACTGGCCTCAGCCGGAAGGACCGGCACCGACGCGTTCTTGAAATACTGGAACAGGTCGGGCTGAACGACATTGAACGCATCGGCGCAGCCTATCCCCACCAATTGTCCGGCGGCCAGCGCCAGCGTGCGATGATCGCCATGGCGCTGGTGCTGCGGCCAAAGCTGCTGATCGCCGATGAACCGACTAGTGCGCTCGACGTCAGAACCCAGAAGCAGATCCTGGGTCTGATTCGCGATTTGCGCGAGCGCCATGGTACGGCGGCCTTGTTCATCACGCACGACATGGGCGTGGTAGCCGAGATCGCCGACCGGGTCGCCGTGATGCAACAAGGCCGGATTGTGGAAAGTTCACCGCTCAAGGCGATCCTCACCGCGCCGGCGCATGATCACACCCGAAAGCTTTTGGCATCGGTGCCAAGCCTTGTGCCGCGTCGCGCCCGGGCTGACCTCGCGGGCGACATTGTGCTACGGACGCAATCGCTCTCCAAGACATTCCATACCCAGTCCTGGTTCCGGGCGCGACGGGACCTGCACGCGGTAAGCGACGTGACTGTGGCCTTGGGTCGAGGTCGCACGCTTGGCATTGTCGGCGAGAGTGGTTCCGGGAAATCGACGCTCGCGCGATGCATCCTGCGGCTGATTGAGCCAAGCGAGGGTCGTATCCATCTCGCCGGCGCAGACATCACCTTCCTGCCCCGCGCCGCGCTCAAGTCGCATCGTCAGGACATCCAGATCGTCTTTCAGGATCCATATCGCTCGCTGAATCCGCGGCTGACGGTGGCCGAGTTGATCATGGAAGGCCCGGTGAATTTTGGCGTCAGCCGTGAGCAAGCCTTTCAGGAAGCAGCCGATCTGCTCGCGCTGGTCCGGCTACCGGCTAAAATCGTGCACGCCTATCCGCACCAGTTGTCCGGCGGGCAGCGGCAGCGCATCGCGCTGGCGCGCGCACTGGCCTTGAAGCCGCGTGTGCTGGTCGCGGATGAGGCGGTGTCCGCGCTCGACATGTCGACCCAGGCGGACATTCTCCGTTTGCTCGCCGACATCCAGGACCGGCTCGGGATCGCGATGCTGTTCATCACCCACGACCTGCGGGTAGCCGCGCAGCTTTGCGACGACGTCGCCATCATGCAGGCAGGCCGGATTGTGGAATACGGCCCAGCCGGCAATATCCTGACACGGCCGCGCCAGCCCTATACCCGCGATCTGGTCGAAGCCGCGCCAGGACGGGGCTGGGACTTTGCCAACCTGCGGCCGGCCACCACGTGATCAAAAAGCGGGCCTTGGTGGCCTAGAAATATTCCTTTTCATATAATTTGGGTTTGCTAGCATAAGGAGCCCTCGACGGCCGGATGGGCCCGCCGTCAGATCCTAGGCCAGCCATGATCGAGACAGACCCGCATTCAAAACCCAGCGGTACGGCCGTGGTGTTCCTGCATGGCATCGGCGGTGCCGCGCGGGGCTGGGCGCCGCAAGTCGCGTCATTTGCCCAAGCCGGCTTCGTTCCGGTGCCGCTCGACCTGCCCGGCTACGGCGCGCGCCCGCCGGTCGAGAGCATGACCTTCGATGACCTTGCCGCCGACGTCGAGGCGGCCATCGGCCGGCAACAGCTCCAGTCGCCGATCTTGGTCGGCCATTCCATGGGCGGCATGATCGCGCAAACCCTGCTGCGCCGCCGCCCGGACGGCTATCGTGCCGCCGTACTGATCGGTACCAGTGCCGCCTTTGGCAATCCGGAAGACGACTTCCAGAAGCAATTCATCGCCGCGCGGCTTGCACCGCTGGAGACCGGCAAGACCATGCCGGACCTCGCTGACGACATCGTTGACGGCATGATGGGCCCCGCGCCGGATGCGCAGGGCCGGGCGCTCGCCATCGACCTGATGGGCGCAACGCCGGCATCAACCTATCGCGCCGCCGTGCTGTGCCTCGTCACATTCGATGAACGCGCCAACCTCAATCATATCCGCTGCCCGGTTCTCTGTCTGGTCGGCGAGCACGATCGCAACGCGCCGTCGGCGATGATGGAGCGCATGGCCGCAAAAATTCCTGGCGCAAAATACTCCTGCCTGCCCGGTATCGGGCATCTTCCCAATCTGGAAGCGCCGCAAGCATTCGACAAAGCCGTGCTCGCATTTCTCACATCTCCAGTCGTCGCTGCAGCCTGAAGGGAGCCGATTCGATGACCGCCGCCGCCAAAGCCATCGCGCTCGACGACACGCACGTCGACGCACCGATGTTCCCCGCCGATGCCTTCCGGCTCACCGACGAACAGGCCGCTCTGACCGAGAAGGTGCGCCGCTTCGGCAAGACTGTGGTCGCCCCGCGCGCGGCAAAGCACGACCGTGACGCCACCTTCCCGATCGAGAATTTCCGCGACATGCACGGCGAAGGCCTGCTTTCGCTCTGCATTCCGAAGGCGGATGGCGGCCTTGGGGCCGATTTCCAGACTTATTGCCTGGCCGCCGCCGAACTCGGACGCTATTGCGGGGCGACGACCCTGTCCTGGAACATGCATGTGTGTTCGACATTGTGGTCCGGCCCGCTCGCTGATGAACTGGAAATGACGCCTGAAGATCGCGCCATGCATCAGAAACGCCGGGCGGTCCACTATCAGCGCATCGTTCAAGACGGCGCAGTCTATGCGCAGCCCTTCTCGGAAGGCGGCGCGGCGGCGGCCGGCGTCATCGCCTTCGGCACCGAAGCCAAGCCCGTAGATGGCGGATTCCTGGTCAACGGCAAGAAGATTTTCGCGTCTCTGTCCGGCTCCGCCGATTATTACGGCGTGCTGTGCACCGAGCGCGCCGAAGGCGAAGCGGCGAGCCGCCGCAATACGTTGTATCTGGGCGTGCCGGCGAATGCGCCGGGTGTGACCGTGACCGGCGACTGGGATCCGCTCGGCATGCGCGGGACGGTCTCCCGCACGCTGCTGTTCAAGGACGTGTTCGTGCCGGAAGACGCCATGCTGATGCCGCACGGCGTCTATTTCCAGGCAGCGTCGCGCTGGCCGCACATGTTCATCACCTTGTCGCCGACCTATATGGGTCTCGCGCAGGCGGCTTATGACTTTACTGTCTCCTATCTGCGCGGTGAATTACCCGGCATGCCGCCCATGAAACGCCGCATGTTCCCGACCAAGCAGATTGCAGTCGCCGAAATGCGCATCATGCTGGAGCAGACCAAGGCGATCTGGTTCCAAGCCATCACCGAGGCCCGCGCCAACCCGACCAAGGATCAGGTGCTACGTGCCTACGCGGCGCAATACAGCGTGATGGAGAACGCCAACGCCATCGCGGTGAAGGCGATCCGCACCTGCGGCGGTCAGGCCATGCTCAAGAGCTTGCCGCTGGAACGCATCTATCGCGACAGCCGCTGCGGCGCGCTGATGCTGCCCTGGACTGCGGAAATCTGCGTCGACCGCATCGGCCGCGAGGCGCTGTATGAGGCGGGCGAGAAGGATGAGTGATGCAGGCTGCTTTTTATCACTCCCCTGAAGGCGGAGGTTGGATGCGAGCGCAGCGAGCAGCCGACGCATTCGCCTCCCCTACCCGGTCCACTTTGCAAACCACCCTCCCCCGCAAGCGGGGGAGGTATTAAGAGTTTCGCATGGACCTTTCCGACCTCATCGATCGCAACGCCGCTTTCACGCCGGACAGGGCCGCCATCCGCTTCGAAGGCACGGCGTTGAACTATCGGCAATTCGCCGGTCGCATTTCGGCTTGCGCGCGGGCGCTGAAATCGAAACTCGGCGTCGGACGGGGCGATCGCGTCGCCATTCTGTCCGCCAATCATCCCGACTATCTGGTGCTACTCTACACCTGCGCGCGGCTGGGCGCCATGCTGGTGCCGATCAACTGGCGGCTGGCGGTACCCGAGCAACTCTTCATCCTGTCGGACGCCTCGGTGAAGGCCCTTTTTGTCGAGGAAAGTTTCGCGCCGGTGATCGCGCCGCTTGCCGAGGCGCTGCCCGACGCGCGCGTGATCGGCATTGAATTCAAACCGTCCGGTGGACAAACCTTCGATGAACTCCTCGCATCGGGCAAGGGCGACGACCGTAATCCGCATGTCGACGCGCTCTCGCCGCTGCTGATCGTCTACACCTCCGGCACGACTGGTCGACCCAAGGGCGCGGTGCTGCGCCAGGAGGCGCTGATCTGGAATGCGGCCATGAGCCAGCACATGCATTCCATGACCAGCGACGATCACATCCTGACCGTGCTGCCGTTCTTCCATGTCGGTGGGCTGAATATTCAAACCACGCCCGCCTTGCAGCTCGGCGCGACAGTGACCGTGCATCGCCGCTTCTCGCCGGACGCCACGCTGGCCACGATCCGGGACGACAAGCCGACGCACACGGTGCTGGTGCCAACGACGATCCAGGCCGTGATCCAGCACCCCGACTGGACAAAGACCAAACTCTCCAGCCTGCGCGCGGTTTCGACGGGCTCGGTCACGGTTCCGCAGCATCTAATCGACGCCATCACAAAACGCGGCGTGCCGGTGCTGCAGGTCTACGGATCAACCGAAACCTGCCCGCTGGCGGTCTATACGCGGCTCGGCGGTGATTTCAGCCACGGCAATTCTACTGGCCTGCCTGGCCTGCATTGCGAGGCGCGCATTGTCGACGACGAGGGGCGCGAGGTGCCGCACGGCGTGGCCGGCGAGGTCGTGGTGCGCGGACAGAATGTGTTTTTCGAATACTGGGGCAACGCCAAGGCGACGAGCGAGGCCTTGCGCGACGGCTGGTATCACACCGGCGATGTCGGCACGCGCGACGCCGATGGCTATTTCCATATCCACGACCGCAAGAAAAATGTCATCATTTCCGGCGGCGAGAATATCTATCCGGCCGAACTGGAGCGCGTGCTTGGCGAACATGCCGATGTCGCCGAATGCGCGGTGATCGGCCGCGCCGATCCGAAATGGCAGGAGGTGCCGGTCGCCTTCGTCGTGAAGCGCAAGGATTGTGCCCTTAACGCCGAGATACTGATCGCGCATGCGCGCGCAAATCTCGCCCGCTTCAAGGTGCCGCACGACATCATTTTCACCGATACCCTGCCGCGCAACGCCATGGGCAAGGTGCAGCATTTCCTTCTCAAAGAGCAATTCAAGACGTCCAGCTAGGACAAGGTGGGAGTTTTCATGCGTATTGCCGTCCTGGGCGGAGGCAACGGGTCTTTCGCCGCCACCGCCGATTTCTCGCTTGCCGGTCACGAGGTGCGTCTGTGGCGACGAGATGCGGAGGCCGTGAAGGCGCACAATGCCGCCGGCCGCAAGATCCTGGTGAAGGACTTCGCTGGCAAGCACGAGGCGAAGGTCGCGATCGTGACCAACAACATCGACGAGGCCTTGCGCGGGGCCGAACTGATCGTGTGTCCCGCACCTGCGACCGCGCAGCCGGACATCGCAAGGTTGGCCGCCCCGCATCTCGCCGACGGGCAAGTCATCTATCTGCCGCCCGGCACTTTCGGATCGATGATTTTCGCGAAGGCGGCCTGGGATGCCGGCAATCTTGCCAAGACTGCATTCGCCGAGACCGGGACCCTGCCTTGGCTCACCCGCAAGCACGGCGATTTTGAAGTCGCCATCACGGTGCGTGCCAAGCGCTTGCCGACCGGTGTGTTTCCTCTCATGTTGAAGGATCATGCACTCAAGATGATTGACCGGGCGTTTCCGGGCGTGATCGAGGAATGCGGCGACGCCCTCTCGGGCGCGCTGATGAATGCCGGCCCCATCATTCACCCCCCGCTGATCACCATGAATGCTGGGCCTCTGGAGCATTTCGACCGCTGGGACATCCACAAAGAGGGAACACAGCCCGCGATCCGCCGTGTCACCGACGCGCTGGATGCCGAGCGCATGAAGATTCGCGACACGCTCGGCTATGACGCGCCGCATTTCCCGCTCGCGGACCATTACGCCAAGACCGGACCGGAATGGATGTACGGCCGCGGTTCGCACGACAAGCTCACCGATTCCGGCGACTGGCGCGAGCACATCGTTCTGACCAAGCACCGCTACATGCGCGAGGATACCCGCATCGGGCTGTCGTTCTTCATCTCGGTGGCCGAACTCGCCGGCGTGCCAACCCCGCTCATGCGCGCGTTTGCCTCGATCGGCGGCGCGGTCTGCGGCGAAGATTTCATGCAGACGGGGCGCACGTTGAAAAATCTCGGCTTTGGCAATTATGATCGCGCCGAATTGCAGGCACTGCTGAAAGAAGGGTTCACATGACGCGCGACAAGATCGCCTGTCTCGGCGCCGGCCGCATGGGCCGGGGTATCGCTGCGGTTTTTGCCTATGCTGGCCATTCCGTCGCGATCGTCGATTTCAAGCCACGGTCTGCCGAGGATTTCGCGAGAGTCGGGAGCGAAGCCATCGAGGAAGTGCGCGGCACGCTGCGCATGCTGGCGCAGCTCGGTATGTTTGACGAGAAGGCTGTCGATCTCATTGCCGGACGCGTCACGGTCGTGCCGGAATTGGAGGCGGCATCCGCCTTCTCATCCTCGCCCGTCATCTTCGAAGGCGTTCCGGAAGTGCTCGATCTGAAGCGCGATGCGCTCGCGCGCGCGTCGAAACTCGCCGCACCAGATTCAATCATTGCCTCGACCACATCGACCATTCTCGTCGACGACCTTTCCGGTGCGATTGAAAGACCCCAGCGGTTTCTGAATGCGCACTGGCTCAATCCGGCCTATCTGGTGCCGCTGGTCGAAGTCTCGCCGGGCAAGCACACCGCGCCGGAGGTGACCAGGAAACTCAATGCTCTGCTGGAATCCGTCGGCAAGGTGCCGGTCGTCTGCGCCGCCAGTCCCGGATATATCGTGCCGCGCATCCAGGCGCTGGCGATGAACGAGGCCGCGCGCATGGTCGAGGAAGGCGTGGCCACGCCGGAAGATCTCGACAAGGCGATCAAATACGGCTTCGGCTTCCGCTTCGCGGTACTCGGCCTGCTCGAATTCATCGACTGGGGTGGCGGCGATATTCTCTATTACGCCAGCCGCTATCTCACGCAGGCGCTTGGCAACGAACGCTATGCCGCACCCGAGATCATCGAGCGGAACATGAAAGAGGGCCGCATCGGCCTGAAGACCGGTCGGGGTTTTCTCAATTACGAGAATCTCGATCTCGACGCCTATCGCCGCGAACGGCTGAAGGCCTTTGCCGCGATGCTCGGACAGCTCGGCCTTGTAAAGCCGCCGGTGCTGCCGGAGTAATTATCCGAATATATCCTGCAGCACGCCGTCGCGAATCACGACCGTATTGTCGAGACTGATCGTGGTGTTCATCACCGGGATGTCGAAGTGCCCGGCGGTGTAGCGGCCGGCGAACTCGTTGGCTCCTGTCGAGAACAGAAAATTGCCCGGCACGGCGCGCAACTCGGTGCCGTTGGTGTCGCGCTGATCGTACATGGTGAGCGCTTCGTACCGCGCGCCGGGATTCATGCCCCAGCCGACATGAGACACCGCATAGGCTTCGCGGTCACCCCATGCCGCGAGATAGCGCCGCATCATCTCAGCGTCGGCGCCCTCGCCGATGATGTCGGTGATATAATCTTTTTCCAGGGTCAGCCGGATCGGCGTTTCCAGATAGCGTTTGAAGGTGAGATTGACGTCGCCGCGATCGAGCACGAGCGTGCCGTTGACGGTGCCGCTTTTCGGAAAACTCACCACGATTCCACCCGGCCAATGCGCCAGCGTACCGGGCTTGTCGGTCCAGCCCCAGATGCCGACGGTCGAGGCGCCCTCCATATCGACGTCGAGATCGGTGCCGGCCGCCGAGGTCACCTTCATGTGCTTGGAACCGCGCAGCATCTTTGCCGCCGCCCGTACCTGCTTCTCCAGGCGGTCGTCCGGCCGCATGCGCTCCAGCGCTTCCGGGTGCTCGTTCGAGATGTAGAGAATGCGCGCACCGGCTTTCAGGATCGCCGGCGTTTCCGGCGCATGCATCGGCCCCTCGATCGTACAATCCACGATAAATCCGGCCTGCCCGAGCGCCGAAACGACCGGTGCCAAACCGCCAATGGCGACGCTCGCGCCCGTGGAGCGGATCGGCACCGAATGAGGATTGCGGGGTGTCGGCACCACGATGTGGAACGGCCGCGCCCCCAGCCGCAGCAGGGCGAGTTCCGCCAGATGCACATTCAACTGGCGCGACTGGGTCTCCGACAGGATTGCCGCCACGTCGTCCTTCTTCACTCCGCAGCGTTCAATCACCTCCGCGAAGGCGTCGATCCATTTTCCTTCAATCCGATCGGTCAGCATGAAGCCCTCGCTATTCAGGCGCCCGCAGCCAGACTGGCGCGAACGCGAATTTTCTGTAGGATATATGAAAAAGAATGGGTCGTACAGAAACGGACGCGATTTTCGTGAGCAAGACGCAGCAGCCGGCCAGCAAACGGATCACAAGATCAAAGTCCGCTGGCGGGCTCAAGACCGCGAATGGGCGAGCTTCGGGCGGAAGCTTTGCCGAGAGCTACCTGTCTTATCTACTCTCGCGCGCCAGCCATATCGTGGCCAGCGGTTTTCACAAGAAGCTCAAGACCTACAAGCTAACGGTTCCGGAATATCGCGTGCTGGCCTGCCTCACCGGTGCCGAGGGCCTCGGCGTGGGCGATCTGGCCGCCATGGCGATCATGGAACAGTCGCGCATGACCAAGATCCTGGATCGCATGGAGAAGCAGGGCTTTGTCGAGCGGAGTTCCGACGTCCGGGATCGACGCCGCGTACTCATTCACCTCACCGATGAAGGCCGCGCCCGTGCCGCACCGGTCCTGCGTGCCGCCAAGGAACACGAGGCCAACATGCTGGCGCCGCTCACGCCGGACGAACGAACCATGATCCTGCGCTCCCTCGATCTCCTGATCCGCGAACGCGCCGAGCGAACAAAAAAATAGTTCTTACTTCTCTTCCGGAAAGCCCCGCAGCAGATAGCGGCGCAGGGCGTTGAAGGCTGCGTTAAGCAGAAGACCCAAAATCGAGATCGTGATCAGCGGCACGAACATGTCCACGGTCTGAAAATTGCGCGCCGCACGCACCAGCAGATGACCGAGACCGTCGGTCGAGGTGATCATTTCAGCCAGAAACACCACAATGCAGGAGATGATCAGCCCAATGCGGCAGCCGGTGAGCACCGAGGGCATGGCCGCCGGCAGTATCACCGTAAAAAGTGTCTTGAGCGGGGAAACTCCCGCGGCACGCGCCGACCAAGCGAGTTTAGGTTCCACTGCCAACGCGCCCTGATAGGTCGCGAGCAGAATCGGAAACATCGCATCCGCGATGACCAGCGCGATCTTGGATGCGTCGTCATAACCCAGCGTCAGCGTGAAGGCGGGATAGAGCGCGATCTTCGGCACCGGGGCCAGAACACGCACGATCGGCCGCACGATCGAGGCTACCGCCTTGCTGCCCGTCATCAGAATGCCGAAGGTGACACCCGCAAGAACAGCGATGCCGAAGCCGACGAACAACCGGTAAAGGGTGACATAGGCGTGTTCGAGATAGGCTGGCGAGACAATCTGCTGCAGGAAACGACCGAACACCACGCCCGGCGGTGGCAGCAGGGACGGTGGCGCGGCCCCCGACATGGCGATGCCTTGCCACAGCGCGATCAGCAGCGCGATCGGAATAACGCCGATGGCCATGTCGAAGGTATTGGAGACGCGCGGACTCATGTGGTCCCCACCACGATGGCCTGCGACGGCTCGGCCCAGGCGACCAGCCGGCCGCGCATGGATTCGAAGATGACATCGAGAATAAAGCCGAGTGCTCCGATGATAACGATCATCGCATAGACGCGGTCATAAACGCCGAGATCGAGCGAAACGAAAATGATGTTTCCGATGCCGGTCTGACGCGCGATCATCTCGCTGGTCACCATGGTGATCAGCGCCAGCACGAGACCGGTCCGGCAGCCCACGAGGATTTCCGGCAAGGCAGCCGGCAGCACGATACGGATGAGACGCGCCGGCGCGCTCAAGCCCATCGCGGCAGCCGACCACAACAGTTTCTCCTCGACAGCGCGACTGCCCTGATAACTGTGATAGATCAGCGGCAAGGTCACACCGAGAAAGATCACCAGCGTCTTCGAGGCGTCGCCGACACCAAGCCAGAGCATGATGATCGGCATCAGAGCGGCTTTCGGCACCGGATAGATCACCATCAGAAGCGGATTGAAAAACGCCGCAACATGCTTGCTGCGGCCCATTGCCAATCCCGCCGGCACCGCAAAGATCAGCGCCAGCGCGAATCCGGTGACCATGCGGCGCAGGGAATCCGCGATGTCGATCAGGGATTCCTTGTCGGTGAGGATTTCGGGAATCTGCGGCAGCGCAGCAGAGGCCGGCGGCAGCCCATTGAGGCCATACCAGCGCGCCACGACCTCCCACAAGGCGAGCAAGCCGATACAGGCCATTATGGGAGGCAGGCCGGGAATCGTGCCGGCCGATGACCACCACGGCGCTTCTGCGCGCTCGACGGAAACGATATCCGCCATCATGAGACGCGCGTCTCCGGCTGCTCGTCCATCATCTTTTCGATCTCGACGACATAGTCCTGATAGCGCCGGTTCAGCAGTAAGGCCGCGCGCTCGCGTGGCCGCGGCAGATTGATCTTGATGATGTCCTTGATGCGGCCGGGTGAACTGGTCATCATGACAACGCGATCGGACAGGAACACCGCCTCCTCGACGCTGTGCGTCACGAACAGGACGGTCTTGCGATCCTTTTCCCAAATGCCAAGCAAGTCATTCTGCAACTTGGTGCGGGTATGCGCATCGAGCGCGCCGAACGGCTCGTCCATCAGCAGGATATTGGGCCGATAGGCGAGCGTGCGCGCAATGGCGACACGCTGCTTCATGCCACCGGACAATTCCTTGGGGTAGAAATTCTCATAGCCCGAGAGCTTCACCATCGTGAGCAGTTCCCGCGACCGCGCCAATGCTTCATCCTTTGGCATGCCGCGCTGATCCAGCCCGTACATCACATTTCCAAGGACGGTCTTCCAGGGGAACAGCGCAAATTCCTGGAACACCGGGCCGCGATCGGGGCCCGGCCCGGTTACCGGATTATCGTCGACAATCACCGCGCCCGACGACTGTTCGACGAACCCGCCGACGATATAAAGAAGTGTCGATTTTCCGCAGCCGGACGGCCCGAGGATGGAGACGAACTCCCCCCGGGCCACCGACAGCGAGATGTCGCTCAGAGCCAGATGACGGCGCGCGCGGCTGGTCTCGAATTGCTTCGAGACCCGATCGATCGAGATCATCGCGGTTGCGCTCACGTCGATCGAGCTCCGTTCGGAACGGCCACGGTCCGGTCGATCCAGCATTTTTACTTCAGCGGCGCCGCGATTTTCGGATGCTTGAAGTCTTTCACATTCAGCTTCTTCGGCAGCATGCCGGTCTCGGCATAGATGTCGAACAGCTTCTGGATGCCGTCGTAATTGGCTGCCGCACCCGGATCGCGGGCGAAGTCATAGGCCTTGAAGTAGAACGGCTCGAACACCGCGACCGGCGCCTTGAAGATTTCTGTCACGATCTTCAGCGTTTCGTCGCGGTTGGCGAGCGCCTTGCCCATGCCCGCCGTCAGGTCCTGCACATAGAGCGTGGCAAGCTCGGGGTTCTTGTCCACGAACGCCTTGCTGCAGGCTTCCACGATATGCACGACATTCGGCACTTCGTCGGCGATCGAGAACAGCTTGCGCAGGCCGCCCTTGGCTTCGGCGCGCGAGGCAAATGGCTGGTTCAGCACGCCAACATCGATGCGACCGGAGCGGATCGCGTCCTCCTGGGTGGGGAATGGCGCTTCCACCAGCTTGATGTCCTTTTCGGGATCGATGCCGTTCTTGCGGAGCAGCATCGCCATGGGACCATAAATGCCTGAACCGAGCACGTTGATGCCGACGGTCTTGCCCTTGAGGTCCTTCACGCTCTTGATCGGGGAGTCGTCCTTCACCGCCCAATAGACCGAGAAGCCGCCAGGCTTCTCACCGACATGCTGTGCGACGACATAGGTCTGCAGACCGGCGGATGCGGCGCCTTGGCCGAGCGAGAGTACGCCCTGCGTCGAGCAATCGAGCGCGCCGGCATTCATCGCCTGCACCATCTGCGCCGTGCCCTGGAACTGGGTCCACTGGATATTGTATTTCTTGCCGATATTCGGAAACGCATCGGGCCGCTTCATCATCCAATATTTCGCGTCCTCGGCGGGAACGGTCCAGCCGACGCGGATGGTGGGGATGGTCTGGGCGGATGCGGCGGTCAGTCCGGCCAAGGACGCCACGATGGCGGAGGCCAGCAGGATATGTTTTCCGGTGCGCTTTGGTTCGCTGATCTGGATCATGTACTCGCTCCCTGTCTCTCGAAGAGTGACGTTCAACTCTGCCTCATCCCCGGGGAATGCACAGCCGAGGCCGGCACCAACCCGTTCCGCTGCCGACAATTATGCATGAAATGTCATTTATTTTAAGCTTAAAATAAAGCCGGATCCTGCTTTTCCGGACGGCAGCGGGCGGCCTCTCCTAGGACAGAAGTCCGGCTCGCCGCGCTCAAGCGAGCGCCCGGGCCATCGCCGCGACCGCCTGGGCGATGTCATCGGCGGTGTGGTAGCAGCCGAAACCGAAACGAATGCGATGGCCGCGCACATCGGTCACGATCCCGGCTGCAGCCAGCCGGTCATGAATGCGGCCCGCCTCCGGCGTCTCGAAACTCAGGAAATGGCCATGCTGGGGCATTTTGACCGGCGTCACCAGCCTGGCACTTTCCAGCGGTGCGATCCCGGCCGATGCAATCGCCGTCAGGAATTGCACCTGCAACGCCACCACATGCGTGTGGATCGCCGCAACCGACAGGCCCATTCGGTCCATCCAGCCAAACACGGCGGCCATGCGATACAGCCCGCTCGGGTCGAAGGTCGCACCCATGAACCGCGAACCATCGGCGCCATAGGCCACCTTGCCGACGGCGCTGTCACCGAGCGCCCCGAAGCCTCCGAACCATCCGGTGTCGCGCGGGCGCGGCGCATACCCTTGCGGACAATGCATGAAGCAGGCGCCCTCTCCCGCCATCGCGTATTTGTAGCCGCCGGCCAGATAGAAAATCCGCGATGCGACGGCGGCGAGATCGGTCGGCAATGCGCAGAACCCGTGATAGCCGTCGATGGCGATCAGCGTCTCGCGCGACGCCACCGATTTTACGATCGCGCCGATATCGCCGCAGGTCGCGCCCGAATTGAAAAAAACATGGCTGACAAAGACGAGGTCATGGTCGCCAAGACGCGCGGCCTTGCAGAAACGGTTCGGAAACGACTCCAACGGCTCGGCGGCGATGCGCTCCACCGCAACCATCTCGTCTTCTTCCAATCGCGCGATCTGCCGTGCGAAGGAATGGAATTCCGAATCGCTGGTCAGAATGCGCGAGCGCTTTTTCGCCGGCAGCGCCGACAGCAACCGGCAGACCAGTTCATGCGTGTTGGGCGCAAAGGCGATTGTGGCCGGATCGGGCAGATTCAGGATTCGCGCAATCCCGCGCTGGACCAGCGGGATCAGGTCGCAGAAAACGGACTCCCACTTGTCGTCGGCGAGCCGCGTCGCCTCATGCACAGCCTTGTCGTGCGCGCGGCACGCGACGTCCGGCCAATAGTGATGGCTGTGCGCAGCCAGATGAATGCGTGCAGGCGCGGCATCCCGGAAGATCGAGAAATGCGCATGCAGATCGAGGTTCATTCCGCCGCCCGGTCGGCATAAGCGAAACCGAGCCGCGATTTCAGCTCGGGCGGCAGCGGCGGCAACACTGAACGCGGAATCAGGTAGCTTGAGAGCTGGAACAGGTCGCCGAAAATCTGATGCCGGTCCGAGGTCTGCCGCAGATAATCGTGACCGGAGGAGCCACCGGTGCCGATTTTCACGCCGATCATCCGGCGCACCATCAGGGAATGCCGGTAGCGCCATAGCGCCATCGACTCCTCGACATCCATCAGGGCCGCCAGCAGCCGGAACGGCAGTTGCAGCACCGGTTCGTCGCGATAGACGGTGATAAAGAGCGCGGCCTGAATCGCGGCGAACGACATGCGCCAAGCGGAGCGGCCGGTATGCGGTTCGAAGATCGCGTTGAACCGCTCCAGGGCGCCCGCGATCGCGCGGGTTTCGATCTCGCGCTGGGTTTCACTCATGCCTTCCACGTTTCGCAATTGCTCGGCATCGGAGGTCAGCGAGCGCGTGACGGCCTCACGATAGGCCGTGCTGAAAGTGTAGCCCGACAATTGCACAAAAGGCGTACGCGCGAGCCACGAATCGAGTTGCTCGATCAGTTTGGGGCCGATCTCTGCCCTGTCAACCCGGGCACGGTCGTCGGCCGAGAGATGCAAGTCGAAGCGTTTGTCGCCGAGCCTCAGGCGCTCCTCGCTCTTGAGTCCGAGACGGATTTCGATGGTCCGGAACTGTACCGACTGGAAACCCGACGCTGGACTCAGAAGATCACGGAAATCTAGGAAGTCCAGCGGCCTCATGGTCTCCAGCACATCGAGCTGATGCACCAGCAGTTTCATAATCTCGTTGATGCGCTCGAGGCCATGAACGATGCGCCCGAGGCGATCATCCTCCACCTGTTCATGACCGAAATCCTCCTGGATCCGGTCCAGTTCATGCAGGATTTGCTTGAACCACAGCTCATAGGCCTGATGCACGACGATAAAGAGCATCTCGTCATGCGCCGGAATGCCCAGACGTTCGCTCTCGGGCACCTGCTGGCTGAGCAGTGTGTCGAGCCGCAGATAGTCTGCATAATAGCATGGCCACCGCGCCGGCCGATCCGTGGCCATCAGCCCCTCCACTGACATGTCTCAATTTTGACGCTAGAACATCTCTGCAGCAATTCCCAACTTCTCAAACCCGGCCATCTCATCATTTTTCAGATCGCAACCCCGAGCATTCCGGCATGAACCGTCTCAAGATCTGGCTGTTGCGATTCTGGCGCGGCGAAGTCGCATTGCGCCGCGCCTTCTGGGACTATTCCGTCATCACCGGATCACTGCTCAACCTGACGACGACATTCGCTGCTCTTGCCGTCGTCGCCGCCGGACTGCCGGCCATTCTCGCCATTGCGGTCTTCCTCGCGCCGGCGCCGTACAATTTTCTGGCCGTTGTCGGCGTCTGGCGGAGCGCCGCCCGTTACCAAGGGCCGCAACACTGGGCCAGTCTGGCGCGCATCGCCGTGGTCGTCTGGGCGATCGTTGCAACAACCATCTAGGCCTGAGCAAGCCCTATGCTCTCTGCGCGATGACAGCGACCGGGCCGCCGCCGGTCGGGCCCTGATGCTCGGCGCCGCCGGACACGTAAATTTCCGCATGCCCGACCAGCCCCGCCAACACCCCGCAGACAAACCCGCGTGCATGGCGGGTCGGGGAAATATCGGAGTCATCGAGCATGGTATGGCGAAACTCCCGCAGCTTGCCATCGAAGCCCGGTTCGGCTTTGGCCAGCATTGCGACAAGTCTGGACCGCTGCGCGGCCGGCAATTGGCCAGACGAACCGAGACCGACCCGCGCCAGCGCCGAACGCACTGGCTCGACATCGATGCCGTCCGCCATCACAGCATGATCGATGATCAGCGGGCCCGACCAGGCCGCCGACATACCGAGCGCCACGATTTCATGCCCGAGCAATTCGATCCCGGCCGAGCAACTGGCGCGGCCCGACCATAGATCCCATCGCTGGCCGATCGCGGCATCCGTGATCGCCTTGCGTTCGATTTCGCCCAATGCCTCGGCTACGCCCAGCGCACTCGCCGCGCGCGACAGCCCCATCGATTTCAATGTGTCCGTGGTTGCGACGTTGGTACCGCGCGACCGCGCCTCGCCGATCCGTTGTGCGGTCAATAGAGGGCATTTGATCTGCACAAAGTGGACGTCTTTCGCGCTGTCGATCCCGGCATCTCGCATCGCGGCGGCAATCTCGCGTGCAACCATATCGACCTGTCCAAGCCGGCCGAGATCCACAAGTGGCAGTTCCGCTGTGTGAGCGCGGCCCACAGCCAGTGCCGGCGCCTGCCCTTCCGTGCCGTCGGCACGCTCGAAGATCGTCCAGTGCGGCGCCATGCCGCCTTCGGTGCCGCCCGACATCACGAGACAGATTTGCGCAACCTTTTCGTCGGCCAGATACTTTCTGAGAAAATTGCCGAGCGCGAGCGACGCATAGCCCCGGCTGAAGTCGTTGACGCAGCCATTGCCCTCAGTCTTGCCGAGCACCGCCATGACTCCCTTGGGATCGAGACGGCCAGCATGGATGGCGGCTTCGATACCTGCGACGTCGTCCGGCGCAGTTGCGGAAGTGCGATGGATTTTGGCGATCGGCATGGGCGGTCCTGCGTCTGGGCTATTTCAACAGCACGGCGCATCGGGATCGAAGTGATCCGCGATGCATTTTTCGAGATGGGGCAAGGCGGATGCGAGGACTGCATTCTGTGACATGCCTGAGCGGAATCTCGCCAGCAATTCGCCGCCCATGACAGGAAGATCGATGCCGGTCACATGCCCGTTCTGCACGATGCTGCGCCCGTCGACGATCAGTTCCTGAATATGGCCAGACGTCGCGCGCGCGAAATGGAGATCGCGCGGATCGAGATCCAGACGGAGCCGACTGCGATTCAACGTCGTTGCGGAATCGAATTCGTTCGAGTTTCTCCGCAATCTGGTCCTCCACGACAAGGTGATTTCGTTCCAGACGAGATCGGCACGCTCGACAGCGAACGCGGGGCGCTGAAGGTCAGAACCATCGACGACCGCGACGTGCCGCGCGCCAATCTTGTGCTCGGCCAGTTGCGCGAGCGCAATTTGTCTGTGCCGGCGGCAAAATTCGCTGAGCAGCTGGTACATGTGCTGAGCGAGATGCGGTCGGATTCCGCCCCGTCGAGCGTGCAAGGCAAGTGATAAACGGAATTTCGGCCTTTACCGCGTTCCGTACATGCGATCGCCGACATCGCCGAGGCCGGGCAGAATGTAGCCTTGGTCGTTGATGCTCTCGTCGATCGCGGCGGTCCAGATATGCACGTCGGGGTGATGGGCGCGCACTTTCTCTACCGCCTGCGCCGTAACCAGCAGGCAAACGATGCGCACGGACTTGGCGCCAGCCTCTTTCAGTCGGTCCACTGCCGCCACCGCAGAATTTCCGGTTGCCAGCATGGGATGCAGCACCAGTGCAAGGCGATCCGCCATGTCGTCCGGCGCCTTGAAAAAATATTCCACCGCAACGAGCGTTCGCGGGTCTCGGTAGAGCCCGATATGAGCAACCCGCGCCGACGGCACCAGATCGAGCATGCCTTCGAGAAAGCCCATGCCGGCGCGCACGATCGGCGCGAACACGAGCTTCTTGCCGGCCAGAATCGGCGATTTCATTTTCGCCAGCGGGGTTTCGACCTCAATCATCTCCAGCGGCAGATCGCGCGTGACCTCGTAGCACAGCAAGGTGCCGATCTCGCTGAACAACTCGCGGAAAACCTTGGTCGAACGGCTCTTGTCGCGCAGCAGCGTAAGCTTGTGCTGCACCAGCGGGTGATCAACTATGGTGACGCTGTCCATGGCAAACCTCTTCAGAAAACCGTTCCGTCACTGATAATGTTGAATGGCGGTCCACCGTCCGCCCGCTTTTGTTTTGCAATCCTGCGTCCCGCCGCCCAGGTGCCGCCTTCCAGCAACGCACCAAGCGGAAATTTCTGCGCCGGCAACCCGAGCCTGTCACGCACCAACGGCGCAAGGCGATCAAGCAACGCCACCGTCAGCGCGCGCCATTCCACGATCAATTCGGAGCCGACGGGCTGAGGGCGGGTCGCCTGTTCCGGCTCGCGCAGTGCGATCACGCCCATGTCCACGAACAACCCGCCATTGCGGTATTCGGCCAGCCCGGTAAGCCCGTCGATCTCGCTGACCGCGATGCCGGCGTCGCGCAGTGGTTCAATCAGCGAATAGGACAGCCACTGCGACAGTTTGTGCAGCGGAACCAAGCCGTCGGATACGTCCTTGCGACTGATCGCCGGATGCCGCCAGGTATCGCCCAGCGACACGCCGCCAAGAATCATGCGATCCGGCCAGATCGAAGCGAGATGGACCAGCAGTGCGTGCAGGATGGCAGGGGCAGCCACAATCTTATCCTGCGCCAAAGCGGCAAGATGATCAAATAACCCACCCGGCCGGGCGGTGTCGCGTTTCGCGAAGACCTTGGGATTGGAAAGCATCGTGCCGCCAAATCGGGCGAGCAATGCCGCGCGGCCGTCGAGGCCGGGGAGCGGATTACCGGCACCGGCCTGAAATCCCTTGGCGAGATCATGACCGGTGAGATTTGCAAGCCGCGCGGCATCGGCCCGCAGCGGATATTTCGGATCGCTCGAAAACATCCCGGCTGCGAACATGCGCAAGCTGGCAAGCGCAAGCCCTTCGGAACGCCCGATCATGAGACCGGTCGGCGCATCCTGGTATGTCCATGTTGCGCCGGCCCCGGCATCCAGCAGAACCGAGACAATGGCGAGATCGAAGGCCGCGCGGGCGCGGGTATTCTGGTCCTGCCACTGCGCCTCTTCGTCGATGGTGGCCCAAAGATCGCGGCCCCCGAACCTGAAATGCCGCCAACGCGCATGCAGCGGCACTTTCAAAGCGGGATAATTGTCGCGGATCACGTCCGCAACAAACGCCGCCGTCGGGTCAAGCTGCGACAGGTCGATGCGGAAATTCGGCAATGCATTCGCAAGTCCGGCCGCCAGCATCTCATGTGCGCGTTCGCGCACGGTGGCCGCCGACAGCAAGGACTCCGCGATAATCCGCTCCGAACCGGAGCTATGGGCGGGATCCGAGATGGTCAGAACTCGTCCAGCTTGCGACCGATCACGGATTTGAGGTCGTCCTCGCTCGGGGTGTCATCCGGCGCGTAATAACCGGCGGCCTTCTTGGCCTCGAGCTCGACCTGCGCGTCGGGCGGAATGAGTTCAGGCGGGATCGACACCCGTTCGCCGATCTCGATTCCGGAATCCACGATGGCGTCGTATTTCATGTTCGACATCGACATGAACCGGTCGATGCGCTTGATGCCGAGCCAGTGCAGCACGTCCGGCATCAATTGCTGGAAACGCGCATCCTGCACGCCGGCGACGCATTCGGTGCGCTCGAAATAGGTCGCCGCCTGGTCGCCACCTTCCTGCCGCTTGCGCGCATTGTAGACGAGGAACTTCGTCACCTCCCCGAGCGCACGGCCTTCCTTGCGGTTATAGACGATGAGGCCGGCGCCGCCCTTCTGCGCTTCCTTCACGCATTCGGCGATACCGTGGATGAGATAGGGCCGGCAGGTGCAGATATCGGAGCCGAACACGTCGGAGCCGTTGCACTCGTCGTGCACGCGGCAGGCCAGCGTCCGCCTGGGATCGGCAATCGCCGACGGATCGCCGAAGATATAGAGCGTGATGCCGCCGATCGGCGGCAGGAACACCTGCAAATCTGGCCGCGTGACAAGGTCGGGATACATGCCGCCGGTTTGCTCGAACAGCGTGCGGCGCAGATTGTCTTCGCTGACATGAAAGCGATCGGCGATGCCCGGCAGGTACCAGACCGGATCAATCGCCGCCTTGGTTACCGCGATGTCGCCGCTGGCGCGCACGATCTCGCCGTCGACCGGCACCAGACCTTTGCCGAGCATGTCGAATTCGGGGATGGTCAGCCGCGCCTTGGTGATCGCAATGGTCGGGCGGATATCCAGCCCTTCCGCGATTTCCTGCCGAAAATCCGCGGCCACGCGATGCCCCCAAGGGTCGAGCGAGACGATCCGTCCCGGCTCCGACCATTGCGGGAACGGCCCGACATCGATCACCGGTGCGGTGTTGGTGAGATCGGGCCGCGCAATGGGATTCATCGCACCCGAGGACACCGCCAATGCGCGATACAGCGCGTAGGAGCCGCCATGCGCGCCGACAGCATTGCGGTCGCCCGCCGAAGTGACTGTACCGATGACCGGTCCGCGTTCGCGCGCGGTCGCAGCGCCCCATCTGATCGGGTAGCGCCCCGGCGTCCGATGGCCGGGATGGGAGGTCAGCCGGATATGGCTGTCTCTGTTCGTGGACATCCAGATTGCCCCACAAAAGCAAAAAGCCCTCTCCGGCGGACCGAACGAGTGGCTTCAAAAACTAATACTGACGAAGAGAACGCGTCTAGGCAAGCGCAAACTGCGCGTCAAAATGCCGTGCTTGCAGAATCCATTGGGTTTCTTGCGCTTATACACCGCATCGCGACACTTTATGGCAAACACGGTCAACGCACCGTTTACTGGTCACAACGACGCGAGATAGGCCTCGTACTCGTCCTTCACGGTGCAGATATGATCACGCATGGCCGCCGCCGCGCGGTCGCGGTCGCCGCGCATAATCGCTACCACCACCCGGTCATGTTCGACATAGGACTTCGCCAGCCGGCCGAGATTGCGGAACTGCGCGCGGCGGAACGGCTGGACACGCGCCCGCGTGGCGATCGCGAGTTCGGCGAGATAAGCGTTGTGTGCGCCCGCATAGACCGCGCCGTGAAATTCCTCGTTGATCTCATGATGCCGTTGCGGGTCGCCGGTCTGGATATGGGCGCGCAACTTGTCATGCAGCCCCTGCAGCGATGCGCGCTCATGCCCGGTCATCCGTTCGGCGGCAAAGCCGGCGCACAAGGCCTCGATTTCGGCCATCGCTTCGAACATGCCGATCAGACGCTCATCGCTCGGCCGCGCCACCACCGCACCGTAATGCGCGCGGGTATCAACCAGACCGCTGACCGCCAGCTGGCGCAAGGCTTCGCGCACCGGCGTGCGGGAAACGCCGAAGCGCCCGGCCAGCCCAGTCTCGTCGAGCGGCGTACCGGGCGGCAGTATGCCCTGCACGATCTCGTCGGCGATCTGCAGCCGCAATTCTTCCGCCAATGTAGTCTTGGCCGGCGCCTCACGGCGCGTGATGACAGACGGCGCGCTCAAGAAACAGCTCCATCGGCATCGTCGATCATGCTGACATGCGCGGCCACCACCCGCCACCCGTCCGGAAAACGCACCCAGGTCTGCATCTGGCGGCCGACCTTCCTGGGCGACGTGGTGCGATAGAACAAGGTGGATGCAACCGCGCAGTCGCGGCCATAGGCGGTGATCACAGTTCTCGCCAATGTGCGCATCAGGCCCGCGGAGGGGCGGCCGGCGCGGAACGCCTTGATCTCCGAATAGCCATAGAGATTTTCCGTGCCGCCATAGCGGATGGTGCGCGGATCGTCGCGGAACAGCGCATCCAGAGTCTCGACATCGTTGGCGATCAGCGCCTGTTCATAGCGATCGAAGGCCGCTTTCACTTCGGCCACCACATCCGGCAGATCGATGTCGTTGGGGTTCAAGTCACGTCCTCATCAGGCGGCCGGCGGCGCCGCGGCCACGTTCATTTTTTCCAGAACATAGGCGATTCTGAGCGCTACATCCTCGCGCCAGGGCGCGGCGATGATCTGCACCGCGATCGGCAGCGGCTTGAGCGGCAGTGGCGCCGCCACCACCGGCAGGCCGATGAAGGAGATCGGCTGGGTATAGATGCCGAGATTCGCCCGCACCGGCAGCTCCACGCCGTCCAGCACGAAATTCACCTGCCCAAGCGAAGGCGCGGTGCATGGCGTGGCCGGCGCGATAATGGCGTCAACATCCCTGAACAGCTCGCGCATGCGATCCTGATACCAGCGGCGGAATTTCTGCGCCTTCACCACCAGCGTTGACGGCACCATGGCTCCGGCGATCAGCCGGTCGCGCACCGCGGGATCGAAATCATTCGCACGGGTGCGCAAGCGTTCGAGATGCAGGGCCGCACCCTCGGTCGCCGTGATCACATAGGCCGCCGCACGCGCCCGTTGCGCCTCGGGAAGCTCGATTTCACGGGTGACATTCAGCGCCCTGGCGACGGTGTCGACGGCATTGAGGGCTTCCGGGAACGCCCCTTTGCGGAAATAACCGCCCGCGACCGCGATCCGCAATCCGTCGAGGCCTTTCTCGAGCAGCGGCGTCACCACCACGATGCCGCGATCCTGGCAGACCGGATCATGGGGATCGGGCCCCTGCATGGCGTCATAAGCCAGCGCGAGATCGCGGGTCGAACGCGTCAGCGGTCCGAGATGGTCGAGGCTCGCGACAAAGGGAAAGCTGCGTGCGCGCGACAGCCGGCCGAAGGTCGGTTTCAGGCCGAAAATGCCGCAGAGTGACGACGGCACGCGAATGGAGCCGTTGGTGTCGGAGCCGAGCGACAGCGGCACAAGTCCGCCGGCCACCGAGGCGCCGGAGCCACCCGACGAACCGCCGGTCATCCGCGTGGTGTCATGCGGATTGCGCGAGGGGCCGTCATGCACGTTCTCCCCGGTGAAATCGTAGGCGTATTCGCCCATGTTGAGCGCGCCGACAAGAACCGCGCCCGCCGCTTCAAGCCGCTCGATCAGCGGCGAATCGCGCTGCGAGCGCGGCAGGTCGCGATTGATCTTCGAACCTGCACGTGTCGGCAATCCCGCAACATCGAACAGATTCTTCACCGCGAACGGAACGCCGGCCAGCGGCCCGGCATTTTCGCCGGTCGCGACCTTGGCGTCGATTGCCTTGGCGCGTTTCTGCGCACGATCGGCGGTGATGTCGGTAAAGGCGTTCAGAACGCCGTTATGCCGGCCGATCCGCGCCAGCGCTGCATCCACGGCAGCCGCTGCGGTTGTTTCCTTTCGGCAGACCGCATCGGCGATCTGCGCTGCCGTGGCCCAAGCCATGTCGAGCGCCATGCGTCAGGCCTTGAAGACCGGCGCCGGTTCGGCGTCGTCGGGCAGCGGAAATTCGTTCACCAGGCCCGCCAGCCCCAGCGTGACGTCCAGGTTGGCCCGCACCGCAGGTTTCCAGGCTGGCTCCAGTGGCAAGGACAGTGCCCTGGCTGCAGCATCGATGAAGACATCGAGTTGATCTGTATCGGACATGGCGTTCCTCCCTGCGACCACCTTATAGGGGAGGATGCGGGATGGCCGCCAGCAATTCGCGGGTATAACCGGTCTTCGGATCGGACATGACTTCCTCGGTCAGCCCTTCTTCCACGATTTTCCCGGCGCGCATCACGATCACCCGGTCGCAGAGCAGGCGCACGACATTGAGGTCGTGCGACACGAACAGATAGCTCATGCCGAGCGAGGCCTTCAAATCCTGGAGCAGATTGAGCACCACCGCCTGGACCGAGACGTCGAGCGCTGCCGTCGGCTCGTCGAGAATCACCAATTCCGGGTTGAGTGCCACGGCGCGCGCGATTCCGACACGCGCCTTCTGCCCGCCCGACAATTGATGCGAAAAACGGTCCAGCAAGTCCTCCGGCAGGCCGACCTGCCCCGCCAGTTCCTCGCAGCGCGCCCGCACTGCGGCACGCCCCCTGATGTCGCTCAGGCGCATGATCGGATCCGCGATTGCGCGCACCGCGGTGAACCGCGGGTTGAGACTGTCGGTCGGATCCTGAAACACCATCTGAATGCGCTTGCGCTTCGGAAGCTTTGCGAATTCCTTGGCCGGAATCGCGCCGATATCGTCCCCGTCGAACGTGATCATGCCGCCGGTCGGATCGAGCAGCCGCATCACCATCATCGAGGTGGTGGATTTTCCGCAACCGGATTCACCGACCAGCCCGACGCTTTCGCCCTTCCTGATCTCGAAACTGATGCCGTCCACCGCACGAAACACATCGCTCTGCGGCAATTCGTTCTTGCGCCGGAAGAATTGCGCCATCATGCCGCTGACGCCCTGCCGCGGATATTCTTTCACTAGGTTCGACACCACCAGCAGGGGAGCCTTGTCGGTCGCCGCATCGATCGATGCAACCTGCGCCGCGGGCGGCGGCATATCCTCCGGCAGGAGATCGCGCAGATCGACGCCGATCCGCGGCGTCGAGCGCATCAGCTTGCGGGTATAGGCATGCTGCGGCGACTTGAAGATGTCCCTAGAGGGGGCGGCTTCCACCACCTTGCCCTTCTCCATCACCACCACCTTGTCGCAATAGGCGGCGGCCAGACCGAGATCGTGAGTGATGAGGATGGTCGACATGCCGCGCTCGCGCGTCAGTTCCACCACCAGATCCATCACCGCCTTCTGCGTCGTGACATCCAGACCGGTGGTCGGCTCGTCGGCGATCAGCAGTTGCGGCTGGCAGGCCAGAGCCAGCGCGATCACCACGCGCTGACACATGCCGCCCGACAACTCGAATGGATAGGCATGATAGCGTTCTTCCGGCCGCGCTATGCGGACCCGGCGCAGCGCTTCGATCGCCTTTTCGCGCGCATCCGAGGGGGACGCCTGGACATGCTCTATCAGCACATCCTCGATCTGGTGACCGACCTTGCGAATGGGATTGAGCGCGGCGCGCGGATTCTGGAAGATCATCGAGATTTCACGGCCGCGCAGGTCGCGCATCTCGCTTTCGGGAGCATCGCGCACATCGATGCCGGAAAACGTGATGGCGCCTTCGGCGATCCGGCCGGCGCGGTCCAGAATGCGCATCACCGCATACGAGGTGACCGACTTTCCCGAACCGGATTCGCCGACAATGCCGACGGTCTCACCCTTGGCGACGCTGACATTGACCTGTTGCACCGCGCGCACCACGCCGCGTCGCGTCATGAATTCAACCGTCAGATTCTGGACATCGAGCAAGATGGGAGCGGAGGTCATAGCTGTCCTCACGTTCGGCGTTGCGGGTCGACGATGTCGCGCAATCCGTCACCCAGCAGATTGAAGCAGAACACCGCCAGCATGAGCGCCAAGCCCGGGAAAAACGCGATCCACCATTCGCCGGAGACAATGAAGGCTGCCCCTTCCGCCACCATGATGCCCCATTCCGGCGTCGGAGGGCGTACGCCGAGGCCGATGAACGAAAGACCGGCGGCATTGAGGATCGCGTAGCCCATGGTGAGCGACATCTGCACCACCATGATTGGCATGACATTGGGCAGGATCTGCGTCAGCAGAATCCGGTATTCGCCGTTGCCGGACAGGCGCGCCGCCTGCACGAAACCGGCCTCGCGCCGCACATTGGCTTCCGCTCGCGCCACGCGCACGTAGAGCGGAAAGTTGATGATGGCGGTGGCGATCACGATATTGGTCACCGTGTTGCCGAGCGCCGCCACGATTCCCATCGCCAGCACGAAGAGCGGAAATGCCATGATGGTGTCGGCGACGCGGCCGACGATACGGTCGGTCCAGCCGCCGAAAAAGCCGGCGGCGACGCCGGACAGCCCGCCGAGAACAAAGACCAGCGCGACCGAGAACACCGCGATCGCAAGGTCGAGACGGGTGGCCACGATCACGCGACTCAGAATATCCCGCCCGAGCTGGTCGGTGCCGAACCAGTGTCGCAGCGAGGGCGCCTGCAAGGCCGAGCCGGTGTTGCTGGCCAGCGGATCGTGAGGCGCGATCCACGGGCCGAAAATCGCGCAGAATGCGATCACGAGGAACATGCCGAAGGCGATGCCGGTGACCGGATTATCGGTGATGACATAGCGCGCGTGCGCCAGAAACGACATGTGCTGCGCGGAGGTGCGGGCCGGAGCCGCGGGCGGCGCCAGCGTCGGTAGCGGCGGCTCGGTGACGGCGATGGCCGCGGTTTCCGGATTGGGACGCCGGTTCATCCTTCCAGCCTCACGCGCGGGTCGATCACGCCGTAGAGCATGTCGATCATCAGGTTCAGCAGCACGTACAGGATCGCCATGGTGAGCACGAAGCCCTGGATCGGCGCGAAATCGGAGGCGATCAGGGCCTCGATGGCGTAGGAGCCGATGCCGGGCCAGGCGAACACCTTCTCCACCAGCACATTGGCGCCGAGCAGGAACGAGAACACCATGCCGAGTGTGGTCACTACCGGCAGCATGGCATTGCGGAAGGCATAGGTGACGATCACCCTGCGCGGGGACAGTCCGCTTGCCCGCGCCGTGCGCACGAAATCCGAAGACAGCACCGCCAGCATGGAGGCGCGCGTCATGCGCGTGATCGGCGCCAGCGAGAAGATCGCGAGCGTCACCGCCGGCAGGATCAACTGCGACAGCGCAGCGCGGAAGGTTCCGGGATCGCCCGCGATCAGGCTGTCGATCAGGTAGAAGCCGGTGACATGCGGCGGCGTGGAATAGTAGATGTCGAGTCGCCCGAGCGGCGCCGGCGACCAGCCGAGAATGAAATAGAATACATAGACGAGGATCAGCCCGGTGAAGAAGACCGGCAGCGACACACCGGCGGTCGCCACCACCCGGCAGGCATGGTCGATCAGGGAACCCTGTTTCACTGCCGCCAGAATGCCGAGCGGCACCGCGATCAGGATCGAGATGATCAGACCGAGCAATGTCAGTTCGGCCGAGGCCGGCAGCCGCTGGGCGATGTCGGTGATCACCGGCTGCCCGGTGGTCAGCGACTTGCCGAAATCGCCTCTGCCCAGATCCTTCACATATCGCACGAACTGTTCCGGCAGCGGCCGGTCGAGGCCCAGCGTCTTGCGGATTTCCTCGATCGCCTGCGGCGTCGCGGCCGGGCCGGCGAAATAGGCGGCGGTGTCGCCCGGCAGCACGCGCGTGAGCAGGAAGGTCACGATGATGACCCCGATCACGCTCGGGATCGCGGTCGCAAACCGCTTGCCGATCTGCCGCAACATCGCCATCCTCCCTGCAAGCTAAAGGCGCGCCTCAGGGCGCGCCTTGCCGTCATTACGCCTTGGTCAGCGTGCGGTAATCGAGCTGGCGGTGGAACCAATAGCGATAGCCGGCGACATTCTTCTGCATCGCGACGTTCAAATAAGGCTGCACCAGCGGGATGCGCGGCACCTCGGCGAAGGCCTTGTCGATGAAGCCCTTCACATCCTTTTCGTAAGCCGCCCTGTCGCCTTCCGCGGCCGCTTTGCGGGCGCCATCGATCAGCGCGTCCATCGCCTTGTCCTGATAGGACATGGTGTTGAAGACGGCGTTCTGGCCGTGATAGCACCAGAAGAAGAAATATTCCGGATAGTCGAGCCAGCCGCCGAAGACGTTGACGATCATCGGCAGTTCTTTTTTCAGCAATTCGTTGCGGAAATTCGCGCCGGTGATCTTGTTGATCGTGGCCTTGATGCCGATCTGCGCCAGACTCTCCTGTACCAGAATGCAGAGCGGCTCGCTGATCACGGCCTCACCGAGATTGAACGACAGGGTCGTCTCGAAGCCGTTCGACATGCCGGCTTCCGCCAGCAGCGCCTTGGCCTTGGCGATGTCGGCGGAATAGCCATGCGGCTGCGGCCATGACACGTTGGAGACCGTGTTTGACTTGGCGCCGTAAAGCGGATTGGCGACGCCGTACATCACCGCATCCATGATCTTCTCGTACGGGATCGCGTAGGCCACCGCCTGCCGCACCTTCACGTTGTTGAAGGGTGGATTCTTGCAGTTCATGCCCAGATACCACATCGCGTTGCCGACCGGCGACGACACCATCTGCAGCTTGCCGGCCTGCTTCAGTTCGGCAAAGTCCTTGTTCGGCATATCGAAGGACAGATCGGCGTCGCCGCGTTCGATCAGCGCGCGCCGGTTGCCGGCGGACGGAACGACGCGCCAGATGATGCGCTTGATCGCCGGCAGCTTTCCGCTCTTCCAGTTGTCATGGCGCTCGTAGACGACTTCGGTTCCGGCCTGGAAGCGCGTCACCTTGTAGGCGCCGCCGCCCGGCGTGTTGGTCTTGGTGTATTCGAGGCCCCACGGATCTTTCTCGGTGGCGTTCTTCTTGACCAGTTCCGAGTGATAGACGCCCGGCACCACCACCGCGAGATCGGGGACGGTGAGGTGATCCTTGCGGATGAAATCGACCCGGAAGGTGTAATCGTCAACTGCAACGAATTGCTCCGGCTTTTCCAGCGAGCCGGCTTTCATCTGGAAGGTCGGGAAGCCGCCGACCGTCACTGCGCGATCAAATGACCATTTCACGTCCTTGGCGGTGATCGGCGTGCCGTCATGGAAGGTGGCGTTCTTACGCAACTTGAACGTCATCGACATGTCGCCCTTGGTCCATTCCTCGGCCAGTTCGGGCGTGAAAGTGTCGCGGTCGTAGGTCTCCCCGCCGTCCGCCGTCTTCTTGACGCCATGCGACATCAGCCGGTCGTAGCAGTTCCACGACACCTCATAGCCGGGGCGGTTGGTACCGACGCCGTGAATGTCGAAATTGTTGGGGCCTTCTTCCCGGATCACGAGAAGCGTCTCGTTGCGCGCCTGTGCGCTGGCGGACGACAGGATGGCCGGCGCCGAAACCGCGCTGGTGGCGGCAATGGCGGTGGTGGATTTCAGAAATTCGCGGCGATTCATCGAAAGCCTCCGGTGTCGGTGTTTCTGCGACCTCGGGGCTTTCTTTGCGAAGCTTGTGCCAGAATCGTCTTGGCCAGACGGGATTCGTTGAACTATCTGATTGGAAAAGAAATTTCCGAGATTCGGCCTCTGCAAAAAGATCGGGCTAAAATAAGCATACTGCCTAATTGCATACAATGCGGATATTTATGATTATTTTTTATGCAAATTTGATCTGCCAAGCGGTAGCCACGCCCGTCCGCCTGCCCGCTATAGGCGCTAATTGCAGTAATTGTTCATGTAGCTCGGCATGCAGGCCGGCGGCGTGTAGCGGTTGGTCAGCGCGTTGAGCTGATCGATATTGTCGATCCGGCCGAGGGATTGCGGGTTCTGCGGATCGCTTTGGAAGAACCAGCCGTAAAGCGGAAAGGCGATGTTGCCGAAGGCATGCACGATGGTGCCGTCGTTTGGCAGCGGCCCTTCGATCTTGCCGCCTGCATGCACGATATAGACCGTGCCGGGCCTGGTCAGATTGACGATCTGGCCGCCCGGAATTGTGAGCTGCGCCGAGCCCTGAACCAGGATGAAAATCGCTTTGCCGTTAGCGATCAGATAATCGACGATGGTGCCGCGCACGCCGAGCGTCGCGACCGGTGTCTTGATCGTGTAGTGCCGCGGGTCTTGCGAACCTGACACGAAGCGGAACGCGCCCTTCACCGAATTGAGCACGACCTCGCCCGACCCGCGGTTCGAATTGTACACGAACTTGTCCAGCGTCAACTCGGCCTGCGGCCCGATGCTCAGGCTGGTCTTGTCGAGAAACAGAAGCTGCGCGGTACTGTCGACGCCGGTGCGCACGCGTTCATTGGTGAACAGATCGCTGCCGACCGCGAGCGTGCGATTATTGGAGCCCTGGACCTGGTTTTTGACCGCTGACGCCACGCCGATTTTCGCCGCCACCGCAGGCGGCGCGGCGGCAATGATCGAAACGGCTGCGATCAGACCCATCATGCGTGGGAGGTACTGAAATACGGTCATCCACCCGCCTGTCATGCTCAATATTGCGCACTCTATAGCGACTTGCTCTCCGTTAGTCAGTGCGCAAATGCAACAGGTTCAAGCTGTCGTGAAATTTACATGTAGCCGCTGGTGGTTGATTGGGCTAAGTCTGCTCGCGGTGGAAGATGTTGGAATGACTGTAGAGCGCAGGCGTGAACACATTTGGAATGATGCGGCCAGCCCGCACCAGGCTGGCCTTTCTGTGCGCAACAGTGACGGCCTGTCTTCTCGTCACACCCGCGCGCGCCGATAGCCCGGGCTCCACGCCCGAGCTCGATCGCCTGTATCAGCAAGTCTTGCAGCGTCCGGCCGATCCGGACCTCAATATCCGTTTTGCACAACGCGCGGAGGAAAGCGGCCAGTTGCGCTGGGCCTTGTCCGCCTATGAGCGCGTTCTGCTCAGCGATCCCAACAACTACGAAGCGCAGCGCGGGCTGCAGCGCATCCGCCGCGCCTTGCAGCCGAACGTTACGCTGGTGACTGCGTCACTCGGCACAGCCTACGAGTCCAATCCGAAATATTATTTGCCCGGCCGCGGCGAGATGCAGTTGCTTGGCTCGGTCGACCTGCGCGACGAGCGCAACATCAATGGCACGCGCTGGCGCACATCGGCGCTCGCCGCCGGGCAGGTTCATGCGCGTGAAAGCGATCTCAATTACGGCGTGGCCGGCCTGGATATGGGACCGGTGCTCGATCTCACGCCAGCACTGTCCGTGCATCCATCGATCGGCGCGTCGATCGCGACGTTCGACAAGCATTACTATTACAGCGAGGCCGCCATCGGCGCGCTGTTCGAGGGCAATCTGGAAGGCGCCTACCGCGCGCTGCAGCTGCGGCTCGCCTATCGCTCGCACGGCGATTTCTTTCCCGCCACCGAAGGATTCTACGCCGAGGCGCGCGGCAAGTTCGCCCTGCCCGGCGTCTTTGGCGACAGCAGCGTCTTCATCCTGTCACCGTGGCTGCGCTGGAGCGATATCGGCGGCACCGTGCTGACCAATATCCTGACCGAGATCCAGCCAGGTGCCTACATGGAGTACGGCGGCAAGATCGAAGGCTACAAGACGCTGGCGCCATGGCTGGTCGTCGGCGCAAATCTCGCGGTCAGCCATCGCAATTACCGGCAGGATTTCGTCAGCACCACGACCGAAAAGCGCGACGACACGACCTGGTCGCCCGGCGCAACGGTCGTTTTCCCGAACTTGTTCGCTGCACAAACCGATTTGCGCTTTGACTACCGCTACCTGTCGAACCACTCCAACGATCCGACCAAGGAATTCGAGGATCACATCGTCTCGGCGACGGTGGTGAAGCGGTTCGATCCGACGCTGTGGGGTTTGGCCGCGCCCGTGCGGTAGGCATCCAGCGCCCGTCCGATCAGCACCAGCACAGGCCCTTGCGGCTTCTCGACCGCCATGCGCCCCGCCATGTCGGCGAGCGTGCCTGCAATCACCGTCTGGTCCGGTCGCGTCGCACGCGACATCGCAATCACCGGAGTTTGCGGATCGAGTCCATGCGCCAGCGCCCTCTCCGTCAGCAACGGAAAGGTGCGGATCGGCATGTAGATCGCCGTGGTCGCCGATGGGTCGGCGATGCTCCCCCAGTCGAGATCGCCGGGCAGTGCGCCATCCTGCGCATGGCCGGTGACGTACTGGATGCGCCGCGCCTGCAAACGATGCGACAGCGAGACACCAAGGCTGGCGGCGGCGCCCTGCGCAGCGGTGATGCCGGGAATGACATCAACCGCAATCCCTGCCTTGCGGCAGGCTTCGATCTCCTCGCCGGCGCGGCCGAAGATCATCGGATCACCGCCCTTCAGCCGCACCACGCGTTTGCCGCTGCGCGCGAGCCCGACCATCAATGTATTGATCTCGCTCTGTTTGCAGGAGGGGCCATGCCCACTCTTGCCGACAAGCATTTTCTTTGCCTCGCGTCGCGCAAAATCCAGAACCTCGCGCGACACCAGATCGTCGAACAGGATCACGTCGGCGGATTGCAATGCGCGCACCGCGCGCAATGTCAGCAGTTCCGGATCCCCCGGCCCTGCCCCCACAAGCGTCACCGAGCCGCTATCGACTTCATCGCCGAGTCCTTTCACATCGGACAACAGCCGCGCGAGGTCGGAGTCGTCGGGTTGGTGATTCGGATTGGCGACCGCGAAGCCGGTGAATATCTGCCAGAAACGCCGGCGGCCGCTGAACGACAGCCCGGACGATTTCACGCTGGCGCGCCAGACCTGCGCCGCCCTTGCCCAGAGTGAAAACCCAGCCGGCAGCATCGCCTCGATCCGGGCGCGCACCGCCTGGCCGAACACCGGCGCAGCGCCATCTGTGGAAATGCCGACCACCAGCGGCGAGCGGTTGACAATGGCGCCGAATGCGAAGTCGCAAAAATCAGGTCTGTCGATCACATTCACCGGCACGCCGGCGGCCCGCGCCATTCGCGCGAAGCGCGCAGCCGCCTCGTCGTCCTCGCAGGCGCCGATGGCCATGGCCGCGCCATTCAGATCGTCTGCGCCGCAGGCGCGCATGTGAACCGTGACCGCGCCCTGCGGCGGACAGGCAACAAGCTCCTTCAGTTCCGGTGACAGATCGGACGTGAACACCTCGACATTCGCGCCGGCCGCCGACAACAGCTCGACCTTCCAGGCCGCCGCCGGACTTCCACCCGTGACGACGACGCGCTTGCCGTCCAACGCATAGAAAACCGGCAGCCGCGCCAGCCGGCCCATGCGCGGTGCAGATGCTTCAGACGGTTGCCGTGGTTCGTTCATCGCGCTGCTCGCTCAGATGTTGCGTGACGATTCTCTTCAGTTCGGGCAGGCATGACCCGCAATTGGTGCCGGCGCGCAGGGCCTTGCCGATCGCGGCCACATCGCAGGCGCCACCGGAGGAGATCGCGTTCCTGATCGCGCCCAGCGACACTCCGAAACAGGCGCAGACCACCGGACCGGTCGCGGCCAGCCCGTCGGCCGACTTTCCCGACAGAAGAATACGGCGCTGGCTGTCTTCCAGCGCTTCGCTGTCGAACAGCGCCTTGACCGCATCCCATTGCGGCGCGGCCTCGGCCGGCCCGACAAACAGGCAGCTTTGCAGGCGCCCGTCCCTGAACGCTGCAATACGGTAGATCTGTCGCGGCGCGTCCACGAATTCGGCAAGCTCGCTCCCGTCCGTCAGTTGCCTGGCCCAGACGCGCCATTTTTCCAGAGGCTCGTTGCTGGCGAGCAGATGGCCGTACCCTCCAGCCAGCGCCACACGCGACCACCAGGTGCCCGCGGGAAGCAGCACCGGGTCTTTCGCGAGAACGAATCCGCGCAGGCGATAGGGCTCGGGCGCGATCATGACCGGCGTCGCCTTCGCCTCCGGCTGACCGGAAAACGGATCGGTCACAGGCATGACCAGTTCGCCGATGCGCGCCGACGACGCGGTCTCGTCATTCCAGTGGATCGGCGCGAAGACAGATCCGCGCTGCTGCCCGTCGCTGATCTGAACCTTGAGCACACAGGCACCGTGGCGCGATCTCAGTCGCGCGTAATCGCCGTCCTGCAACTCGTATATTCCGGCGTCGGCCGGATGCACCTCGACATAAGGTTCCGGCAGATGGTTGCCGAGCCGCGGGCTCAGGCCGGTGCGGGTCATGGTGTGCCACTGATCGCGCACGCGGCCGGTATTCAGACGCAGCGGAAATCCCTCGCTCGTCTGCTCCTTCAGGGCAGGGCTTTCCGGCGCGATGAAACGGCCCTTGCCATCGGCGGTGTAGAACCCGCCCTGCGCGAAAAAGCGCGTTTCATCCGCGTTGCGTGTCCGCTGCGGCCATTGCACCGGATCGAGCCGATCGAAATCCTCGTTCCCGATATCCGCCAGGGCGCCAAGATCGAAATCGCGGCTGCCGTCATTCTCGAACGCGGAAAGCGCGGCGTGCTCGCGGAAGATATCGGCGGGTGTCTGGTACCCGAACGCCTCCGCATAGCCCATGCGGCGCGCGACCTGCGTGACGATCCACCAGTCCGGCTTCGCGTCGCCGGGCAGCGGCAGGAACGGACGCTGGCGCGAAATGCGCCGTTCCGAGTTGGTGACCGTGCCGTCCTTCTCGCCCCAGGCGGCGGCCGGAAGAAGAATGTGAGCACCCGAGGATATGGTGTCATTCGCGCGTACATTCTCGCTCACGACCAGTAGATCGAGCTTTCTAAGAGCATGACGGATGACCGACGCGTCCGGCAGCGACACCGCGGGATTGGTCGCCATCACCCACAGGGCCTTGATTTTTCCTGCGGAAATCGCCTCGAACATCTGCACGGCCTTCAGGCCCTCGCGCTGCGCCATGTTCGCGGCCTTCCAGAACCGCCCCACCCGCTCGATCTCCGGCGGCGTGAAATTCATGTGTGCAGCCAACTGGTTGGCGAGTCCGCCGACCTCGCGACCGCCCATCGCATTGGGCTGGCCGGTGAGCGAGAACGGCCCCATGCCCGGTTGCCCGATACGCCCGGTCGCCAGATGGCAATTGATGATTGCGTTGACTTTATCGGTACCTTGCGCCGACTGGTTCACGCCCTGCGAGTAGCAGGTGACGACTTTTTTCGTCTCGGCGAAGAGCGCAAAGAACTCCGCGAGCACATTCTTTGAAATGCCTGCCTGGCGGCTAACGGTTTGCAAATCTGGCGCAATTTCGCGCGCACGCGCGAGCGCAGCGTCCAAACCGTCCGTGTTCGCGGCGACATAAGCACGATCAACCTTGGTGTTGCCGGCGAGAAACGCGAGCAGCGCGCTGAACACGACCGTGTCCATGCCCGGCTTCACCGGCAGGAAAAGATCCGCTTCTTCCGTCGTCGCCGTCTTCCTCGGGTCGATGACGACGATCTTCGCGCCTCTTTCACGCTTATTCGCGACCATCCTCTGGAACAGAACAGGATGGCACCAGGCGGCATTCGATCCGACGAGAACGATCAGATCGGCCTGATCGAGATCCGAATAAGTACCAGGCACCATGTCGGCGCCGAACGCACGACGATGGCCCGCGACCGACGACGCCATGCAAAGCCGTGAATTGGTGTCGACATTGGCCGTGCCGACAAAGCCTTTCATCAGCTTGTTGGCGACGTAATAGTCCTCGGTCAGCAATTGACCGGACAGATAGAAGGCCACGGCGTCCGGTCCATTGCGCTCGATGATCGCGCGGAATCCGCTCGCTATCTGATCCAGCGCGCGGTCCCAATTCACCTGCTCCAGCGAACCATCGCCTTGCCGCTGCATCGGATGCAGCAGGCGCGTTTTCAGCCCCAGCGTTTCACCAAGCGCCGAACCCTTGGAGCACAGCCGTCCGAAATTCGCAGGATGAGCGGGATCGCCGAAAATCGCTGCGCCCCCTCGTCCATCGGGCGCCGCCAGCACGCCGCAGCCCACGCCGCAATACGGACAAGCGGTGCGGATGCTGGGAGGATGTTGGGCGGGAGCGTTCATGCGTCAATACACGTCCATCTGCAGACGGCCCTTTTTCTTAAGGTCGGCGACAAACGTGACCGCTTCGTCGATCGTGCGCGCGCCGTGCTGCACAATGATGTCGACAAGCGTCAGTTCGACATCCTTGGCCATGCGTTTGGCGTCGCCGCAGACATAGAAATGCGCGCCGTCGGCAAGCCATGACCACAAATCGCGGCCGACTTCGCGCATGCGATCCTGCACGTAGAATTTCTGATTGCCATCGCGCGACCACGCCAGCGACAGCCGCGTCAGCACGCCGGACGCCTTCATGGCATTGAGTTCATCCTCGTAGAAGAAGTCATGGTCACGCTTCTGATGACCGAAGAACAACCAGTTCTGGCCCGGAGCTTTGGTTGCCATGCGCTCGTGCAGGAAGGCGCGGAACGGCGCGATGCCGGTACCCGGCCCGACCATGATGACCGGAACTGACGGATCGGCCGGCAGGCCGAAGGCATGCGCCTTCTGCACATAGACGCGCAACGTCTGGCCGGGGTGGATGCGTTCGGCGAGGAACGTGGAGGCGACGCCAAGGCGCGTGCGATCCTCGACCTTGTAGCGGACCGAATCGACGGTCAGCGAAATCCGGCCAGGATTGCTCTTGAGCGACGACGAAATCGAATAGAGCCGGGGCTGCAGAGGCTCGAGCGATTCCACGAATGCTTCCGGGTCGGGATGAATGCCTTTGAACTTCTGCAACGCTGCCAGGACGTCGAACGTCGCTGCATCGCCGTCAGGATCCTCCCCCGCCGCCAGCGCCTTGGCCTTCTGCCTCCGGTCACCGCCGGTAATGTAGGAGATGAGCTGGAACAGGCCGTCCGGCGCCGGGGACAGGGAAACATCGTTGGTCAGCACCTCGCGCAAGGACCTGCCGGCCACGGTCGCATCGGCCGACCCACCGATTGCCGCAATCACCGCATCGACCAACGCTACATCATTGACCGGGAAGATGCCGAAAGAATCCCCGACAACGTAATCAAGCCCGCATTCGGTCAGATCGAATTCCACATGCCAGGTTTCCTTCTCGGAACCGGGTTTGTTCAAGCGCGTGCGCGACATGAACGTCGCCCAAACTGGATTGTCGCGCGAGCGGCCAGCATCGCCCTTCGGCACGGGAGACGTTTCAGCCGCTGCGACCTTCACAACAGGTGTCGCGGCCGAAGCCTTGGCGACTTCCTCATACAGCGACTTCAGCATGCGGGCCGTGTCCTTGCCGCCCGGCACACAGAGATTCAGCCGTTTTTCCTCCTTGAGGAAAATCCTGTTGGCGTAATCCTCGCAATTGTAGCCGCATTGGCCGCAATCCTGCTGTGCCATGGCGGCCATCAGACGGCGCCGCACCGGACGGCCTTCGGCCAGCTTCATGCGTTCCGGCATAGCGAGAAGAGAATCATGCCACGGCGCTTCGCCATCGTCGCCATCGTCCAGCGGGCCTGAAGAGCCCTGCTTGCCCTGCGGCATGACGGCGGCGTTTTGTTCCGGCGACAAGGCGGTGACGGCGGCACCGTCGAGCGAGACGAGACCTGCAAAGAATCCATTCAGCCAGAAGCGCTGCTCGTCCGTGAAGGGCGCGGTCTCCGGTACAAGATTGACGATCGGCGGCGGCAGGGCCTCGCTCATTCCCCTGCCTCCGCATCGAACATCGCCTTCAGCGCATCGACCTCATACCGGCGCGAAAAGGTGAGAAATGTTTCGTCGGACGATGCGCGATGCGCGAGATAGCCCTTCAGCATGTGCTCGATGACCTTCGGCGCGTCGCCCGCTTTCACATTCTGGAATATCTCGCGTCCGATTCCCGCCTCGGGGCCAAATCCGCCGCCGACCAGAACGTGATAGCCGTCGACCGTATCGCCCTCCTCCGACACCGGCACGCGCGCCCCGATCAGCCCAATATCGCCGATATAGTGCTGCGCGCAGGAATGGTGGCAGCCGGTAAGATGAATGTTCACCGGGCTGTCGAGGTCAACGCGGGCCTCGCACCATTGCGCGATCTCGTCCGCGCTCTCCTTGGTATGCGCGGCGGCGAAGCGGCAACCCGTCGCGCCGGTGCAGGCCACAAGCCCTGCCCGGATCGACGTCGCTCTGGTCGACAGCCCGAGCGCCTCGACCCCGGCCTCGGCCTGCGCGATCTTCCAGATCGGTACGCCGGAAATCAGAAGATTCTGCCAGACCGTCAGCCGGATGTCGCCATCGCCGCATTCGCGCGCGATTGTGGCGAGGCCGCGCATCTGCGCGATCGTCATCTTGCCCACGGGCAGGACGACGCCAACCCAGTGCAGCCCATCCTGCTTCTGCGGGTGCACGCCGATATGGGCGAACCGGTCGAACGCCGGACGCGGAGCGATGGCCTCGGCCGGAATGCGGGTGAGCTTGTAGCCGAGCTTCTCCTCGACTGCGGCCAGGAACTTCTCGAAACCCCAGGCGTCGAGCACATACTTCAGTCGTGCCTTGTTGCGGTTGGTGCGGTCACCATGCTCGATGAAGACGCGCACAATGGCGCCGGAAATCGCGGTCGCTTCGCTCGGCTTGAGAATCACTCCGGTGTCACGCGCAAAGTCCTTGTGGCCGGTGATACCGCCGAGCGTCAGCCGGAAATAGATGCCCGGCTCCACATCGAAGCCTTGCTTCACCTCCACGGCCTGGAAGCCGATGTCGTTGGTGTCTTCCAGCACTGCGATCCGACCGGCACCGTCGAAGGCGACGTTGAATTTGCGCGGCAGACCATAAAGCGCCCGCTCGTTCAGAATGTGGAAATGCCACTCCCGCGCATAAGGCCGGGTGTCGAGCAGTTCCTGCGGATCGATGCCGGCGGTCGGTGTACCGGTGACATTGCGGATATTGTCGGCGCCGGAACCGCGCGAGCACAGACCGAGATCCTGGATCGCCTCGACGACATTGACCGCATTCTTCGGCTCGATCTCGCGCAACTGAAGATTGGCGCGCGTGGTCACATGCGAATACGGCCCGGCATATTTCTCCGCAACATCGGCCAATCCTGCAAACTGCCAGTGCGAGAGGATACCGTTGGCAATGCGCAGGCGGCACATATAGGACGCCTGTGCCGGCGCAACGTAAAAGATCCCGTAATAGCGCCAGCGAAAATTATCGGCGGGTTTCGGGGCCTCGTTCTTGTCAGCCTGATCTTTCAACCTGGTATAGGCATCGAACGGATGCAGTTCGCGCTTGAATTTTTCCTGATCCGCCAGCTTGCCGCCGGCCGCGATGATGCGGTCCTGCGCCTTGATATGGATAGCGTCGGGACCGATGGGCTCCCCGCCACCCGACGGCTTGCCGCCGCGTGCGCCGCGCGCCGCCGAGAGGCCGGACACATAACCTTCGAGATAGCGTTTCTGGTCGGGGGTGAAGTCGCCGGACATGTCAGGCCGCCATCCGTTCGACCAGCGCGCGTCCGAAAATCAGATCGTCGCGGAATTTTTCCACCGGCGTGCCGCTGCGGATCAAATCGAGGTACCACAGGCCGTCGGCGGTATCGCCGAACAGCACCGCCCCGACCAGCTTGCCGCCGGCGATCACCAGCTTCTTGTAGGTGCCAAGACCCGGATCGCTGAAGGTCAGGCACTCGCTGCCGTCGCCGCCCATGAAATCGCCGGCCGAAAACACATGTACGCCGCTGACCTTGAGATTGGTTGCCAGCAGGCTTCCGTCGTAACGGGCATCTTTTCCAGCCAGATGAGCGGCCAGCACCTTGGCCTGCTCGTAAGCCGGCTCGACCAGCCCGTAGCAAAGCCCGCGATGCTCGGCGCATTCACCGATGGCGTAGATATCGGGGATGCTGGTCTGGAGGTGATCATCGACCAGAACGCCGCGCCCGGTCTTCAGCCCTGCTTCGCGTGCGAGAGCGGTATTCGGCGTGATCCCCGCCGCGACAATGACGGTGTCCGCCGCAATTGTGCGACCGTCCTTGAGAGCAACGCCTTCGACGCGATAATCGCCGATGAAGCTTTCGGTGTCCGCGTTGAGAACAACATGGATGCCCTTCTCCTCGACCGCGGCTTTCAGCATGGCGGCGGCGCGCTCATCGAGCTGCCGCTCCATCAGTCTGTCCATGAGATGCAGGACCGTGACATCCGCGCCGCAGCGCGCCATGCCATAGGCGGCTTCCAGCCCCAGCAAGCCGCCGCCGATCACCGCAACCTTGCGGCCACGCCTGACGGCGGCCGACATCGCATCGATGTCGGTCACATCGCGGAAGGTCAGCACACCCTCAAGATCGGCGCCCGGCACACGCAGCCGCAGCGGCTTCGAGCCGGTGGCAAAAATCAGCTTGGAGAACGCGAGGACCGTTCCATCCGCCAGAGTCACCATCTTGCTGGCGATATCGACCTGCGATGCCGGGACGCCATAGCGGACGGTCACGCCGCCGTCGCGCCACCAGCGCGCGGACTTCAGTTCGATATCGGCGGAATCGGCCTCTCCGGCCAGCACCGACGAGAGCAGCACGCGGTTATAGGCCAGCCGCGACTCCTCGCCGATCACCGCGACCGCGTAGCGGCCGAGCGACTGCGCGGAAAGCTCCTCAACCAGCCGCGTGGCGGCCATGCCGTTGCCGACAATGACAAGACGTTCGCTCATTTCAGTTCCTGGACCTCGGGTCTTTCGACGTCGCCCGCATCGTTGCGGTCCATGGCTCGCCGCGGCGTTGCGGCGATAGTTGTGGAGCTTCAAAGGGCTATGCGGCCTCCACGAAGCGGTGGCGCTCGTAGAGGAATTCCAGCACGCGCTGGCGGCATTTCAGGTAGACAGGGTTGGCCGCCATCTCGAGCCGTTTGCGCGGGCGCGGCAGCGTCACATCCAGCACCTCGCCGATCCGCGCCGACGGACCGTTGGTCATCATCACAATGCGGTCGGACAGCAGCACGGCCTCATCCACATCGTGGGTGATCATCAGCACGGTGTTGCCGAGCTTCTGCTGCAAAGCCATCACGGAATCCTGCAGATGTGCCCGGGTGAGCGCGTCGAGCGCACCGAACGGCTCGTCGAGCAGCAATACCTTCGGCTCCATTGCCAGCGCGCGAGCGATGCCGACACGCTGTTTCATGCCGCCGGAGATTTCGGAAGGACGCTTGTCCCTGGCATGGCCCATCTGCACGAGATCGAGATTGTGCATGGTCCAGGCGTGGCGCTCCTCGCGCGATTTCAGGCCGGAAAACACCTTGTCGACCGCAAGCCTGACATTGTCATAGACGGTCAGCCAGGGAAGCAGGGAATGGTTCTGGAACACGACGGCACGGTCAGGACCGGGCTCGTTCACCTCGCGGTCCTCCAGCAGGATGCCGCCCTGCGTCGCTGGCGTGAGGCCGGCAACGATATTGAGCAGAGTGGACTTTCCGCAGCCGGAATGTCCGATGATCGAGACATACTCGCCCTTGTTGACCGTGAGCGTGATGTCTTTCAGGACTTCGGTGGTGGCGGAGCCGCGATTGAAGATCTTGTCGACGTGATCGATCTTGAGATAGGCCGTCATTGTCATGTCCCTCAATTGGCCGCGGTGCCGCGCGTGACGATGGTCGCAACGAAGGCGACGATGCGATCGAGGATGAACCCGACGATGCCGATATAGACCAGCGCCACCACGATGTCGGACAGCCGCGACGAATTCCAGGCATCCCAGATGAAGAAACCGATCCCGACGCCGCCGGTCAGCATCTCGGCTGCGACAATGGCAAGCCAGGACAAGCCGATGCCGATGCGCAGGCCCGTGAAAATGTAGGGCGCCGCCGACGGAATCATGATCTTCCAAAAAAACTCGAGATGATTGAGCCGCAGCACGGCGGCGACGTTGCGATAGTCCTGCGGAATGTTGCGGATGCCGACGGCGGTGTTGATGATGATCGGCCAGACCGAGGTGATGAAGATCACGAAGATCGCCGAGGGCTGGCTGTCGCGGAACGCGGCCAGCGAAATCGGCAGCCAGGCCAGCGGCGAGATGGTGCGCAGCACCTGGAAGATCGGATCGAGGCCGCGCATCGCCCAGACCGACTGACCGATGATGGTGCCGAGCATGATGCCGATCACGCCGGCAAGCCCGTAACCGATCGCCACCCGCTGCAGCGAGGTCAGAACGCGCCAGCCAAGACCGATATCCTGCGGACCTGCGACAAAGAACGGATCGACGATCAGATCATAGGCTTCCGACCAGATCTTGGTGGGCGACGGCAAGGTCGCGCCCGGCTTCATGCAGAGAATCTGCCAGACAGCCAGAATCAGCGCGAGCATGACCAGCGGCGGCAACAGATTCGCCGCGACCGCTCCCAGCCTGGGAAGAATTTTCGCCTTGAAGTAACCCGGCTTGACCGGATCGAACCTCAGCACCTCGGCGATCGCGGGCGCCGGCGCGGCGATTTGCGGTTCGGTCTTGAGCAACGGCATGTTCATTGCAATCTTTCTCCGTCTGACGAAACGGGGCGGCGAAGGCCGCCGCCCCGATGCGAAATCAAACCTCGACGCGCTTGATGGACAGACTCTTCAGATAGGCCTGCGGATTAGCAGGATCGAAGACCTTGCCATCGAAGAAGGTCTCCTTGCCGCGCGACGTCGAGGCCGGGATATCGGCGGCGGCGAGGCCGAGCGTCTTGGCCGTGTCGCGCCAGAGATCCTCGCGATTGACCTTGTTCACCATCGCGTCGATGTCGGTGTTCGGCTCGAACTTGCCCCACCGGATGTCTTCGGTGACGAACCAGGCGTCATGGCTCTTGAACGGGTAGGACGCATGGTCCTGCCAGAACTTCATGAACTGCTTAGTGCCCTTCGCGATTCGGCCGTTGCCGTAATTGATGTCGCCATTGGCGCGGCCGATGATGTCGGCGACCGGGACGTTGAACCATTGCCGGCGTCCGACAATCTCCGACATCTCCTTGCGGTTTTCGGGCTTATCGCACCATTGCTGCGCTTCCATGACGGCGGCGAGCAGCGACTTGGCCGCGTTCGGATTCTTGTCGACCCAGGCCGCGCGCAGACCAAGCGCTTTCTCGGGATGCTTGAACCAGAGCTCGCCGGTTGAGCAGGCGGTGAAGCCGATATTCTGGTTGACGAGTTGCTCACCCCAAGGCTCGCCGACGCAGAAGGCATCCATGTTTCCGACCTTCATGTTCGCCACCATCTGCGGCGGTGGAACGACGATGGTGGAGACGTCCTTGTCCGGATCGATGTCGCCGGCGGCCAGCCAGTAGCGGAGCCACAGATCGTGCGTACCGCCGGGGAAGGTCATCGCAACCTTCACTTCCTTGCCTGCGGCTTTCTTGGCAGCGAATGCCGCCTTCAGGGCCGAGGCGTCGGCCGTGACCTTGAGGTCCTTGTATTCCTGCGCAACCGAGATCGCCTGCGCGTCGAGATTGAGCCGCGCGAGAATGTACATCGGCGTCGGCACGTTGTTCTGCGTCACCTTGCCGGCCGAGATCAGATACGGCATTGGTGTCAGGATGTGCGCACCGTCGATGCCGTTGCTTTCCGAACCGAGAACGATGTTGTCGCGCGTCGCGCCCCACGACGCCTGTTTTGCAACTTCGACATCCGGCATGCCGTACTTCGCAAAGAACCCCTTCTCCTTCGCAATGACCAGCGGCGAGGCATCCATCAGCGCGATGTAGCCGAGGATCGCCTTTTTCACTTCCGGCCCGGACGCTTCGGCAATGTGGACGCCGAATGGAAACTGGCTGCTGACCGCTCCCAGAAGCGCGGCGGTCCCGGCGGTTGATTTCAGGAATGTGCGGCGGCTGAGGCCGCGTAATTTCGGTGTTCCTTTGGTGGCGTCGGTCATCTGAACTCGTCGTCCTTTCGGCGTTGCTTGACCCTCTGGAGAGCCCGTCCTGCGTTTTCCCGGCAGCCATAAAAAAAGCCGCAGCCCCGGACAGCGCTCTTGCAAAGCGTTTCCCCAGGACAGCGGCGTTGCTTGTTGGCCCGTCATTGGACCACCGGCGCCTTTCACAAGACGGCCGTTTGATCTCCTCTCTTCAAGCTTTGTGCCAATCGCAGGAGAGATATAATTTATAGTATTTTCAATTAGTTATAATTGTTGCTCAAGAAATCATCGCGCCGTGTCTGCTGCACGTTTCCGCAGCATCCTAGGCAGAATGCCAAAGAATTGTGCATTGCAATATAAAATGGGATCGCCGCCCCCGGCGGTTTAACGACCCGGAATCGCCCAGGTCCGGAGATAGCCGGCGACGTCTTTCGGAGAGAAAGCCGGGCCGGCGAAGGCACCCACACCATCGGCCGGTTCACCGGCCGGCATCGGTCCGGGGACCCCGACCGCCTGGTCGTAAATGTCGGGCCTGAACACCGCCACTGCCTGGGCCAGCAGCGTGTCGCTCAACTCCGTCTGCTTCCAGCGCACCATCTGTGCATAAAGCCAGGCCGCCTGAACCGGATCGGGCCGCGCCGCGTTGGCGCGTCCGACCAGAAGATAGCGATTGCTGGTGCGGACGGCGCCATCCGGCGACACCTTCAGCCGGCCAGCCAACGTCCGCATGATGACTTCCGCATCGACACCGATGCGGTTGGGTGCGGCGAGAATTGCAGCCACCTCCGCGTGATTGTCCGACTCCTCGATAAAGCCGGCGGCCCGGCCATGCGCCCGCACCAGACGCAGCAGCAGATTCGGATTGTCCTGCGCCCAGCGTTCGCGAACGGCCAGCACCTTTTCGGCGGCGCGCGCGAGAATTTCCGACACGAAGTGCAGAATGCGGCCGACGCCGAGATCGACCGCGACCGAATTCCACGGCGCGCCCACACAGAAGGCGTCGACATGCTTGTTGGCGAGGCTCTCGACCATATAGGGCGGCGGCAAAACCACCAGCCGCACATCCTCGTCGGGGTTCACGCCGCCGGCCGCCATCCAGAACCGCAATTGATAATTATGCGTCGAGAACGGGAACGTCATCCCGAAGGCCAAGGGGTCGCGACCCCTGGCGCGGCGCTCCGCGACAACCCGGGCCATGGCCTTTGCCGAATTCATCGGATTGGCCAGATCGCCCTCGACTGACGCAGCCAGAGCTGCATACAGATCGGGGGAGACCGTAATTGCATTGCCATTCAACCCGAGATTGAACGGCGCGAGGATCGGCACGCGCACATGGCCCAGACCCAGACTCGACGCAATCGCCACCGGCGCCAGCAGATGCGCGGCGTCGAACAGGCCGATATTCAGCTTGTCGCGCACATTCGACCACGACACTTCACGCTTCAATTCGACATCCAGCCCTTCGTCGGTAGTGAAGCCCTTGTCGACTGCGACGATCAGCGCCGCGGCATCCGCCAGCGGAATAAAGCCGATCCGCAGCCTCGGATCTTCGTTCATTTGAACATCTCCGATGCCGTGATGACCGATTGGGCGATCTCCGCGATCTTCTTTTTCTCATTCATCGCCGTCTTGCGTAGCAGCGCGTAGGCTTCTTCCTCGGTCAGATTCTTCGCTTTCATGAGAATGCCCTTGGCGCGGTCGATCACCTTGCGATCTTCGAGCGCGGTCTTAGCCTGATCGAGCTCGGTCTGCAGGCGCGAGAAGGCATTGAAGCGCGAGATGCACAGATCGAGGATATTCTTGACACGCTCCTTGACCAGACCACCCACGATATAGGCCGACACGCCGGCATCCACTGACGCCTGGATGGAAGCGGCATCGCTCTGGTCGACGAACATGGCGATCGGCCGCTTCACGATCCGGCTGACCTGGAACATCTGCTCAAGGACGTCGCGGCTAGGATTTTCAAGGTCGATCACGATCACGTCGGGATCGAGCGCATAGATCCGCGCCAGCAGATTGGCCATTTCCTCGATGCGCGTGACCTGCGTGAAGCCGGCCTCACGCAATCCTTCCTCGATGATCGCCGAGCGGACCGGGCTTTCATCGACAATCACGACTTTGAGGAGAGGATCCATTGCCTGATGTAACCGGAATTCCGCTGCTTTGATCGAGAATCGGATGAAGCAAATTTCAGACCGATCCGGACAGAATGGGGCAACCGCGCTCCGCACCAGAGATTTTGGTTAAGGCCCCGATTCAGCCGTCCGAAGCGGTTATTACCCACCTCGCCGGTAACCGCAATGCGGTACGCCTGCGCTCTTGCGCCCGCAATGACGGAATGAAAGTGTACGGCCGCACAGCCTCCTGTTCCGACAGCCGTACCAGAAGAAGTCACCGATGAACGACCGAATTCTGAATCCCGTCTCGACCGCAGAACTGAATCGCCGATGGGACGCCATCCGCCATGCCATGAAGGAGCGCAATATCGATGCGCTGGTCATGCAGAGCAACAACGACTGGCTGGGCGGCTATGTGAAATGGTTCACGGATTTTCCGGCCTATAACGGCTATCCGCGCACTGTCATCTTCCATGCCAACGACCACATGACCGTCGTGGACATGGGCCCGCGCGGCACGCGCCGCAGACTCGAAGGCAAGCATGACGTTCATCGCGGCGTTGGCGAGATTCTCTGCACTCCCGCCTTCACCTCCATCGCCTATACCGGAGGATACCAGGCGGAGCTGGCGCTCGGCGAATTGAAGCGCCGCAGCTACCGCACCCTCGGATGGGTCGGCGCCGGCGCCATGCCGCATCAATTCGTCAAGCAGGTCGAAGACGGACTCAGCAATACAACGTTTGTCGATGCCACCGAATTTGTCGACGCCATCAAAGCGGTGAAAAGCGAGGAAGAGAAAGTCCTGATCCGCAAATGCGCGGACATGCAGGATGAGATTTTCGCGCGTGTGCTGAAGAAGATTCGTCCCGGCATGCGCGATACCGACGTCACCGCGCTTGCACAATATGAAGGGCGCCTGCTTGGTAGCGAGCAGGGCCTGTTCCTCGGCTCCTCCGCGCCGCTCGGCCAGCGCTCGGATTTCGTCGACCGCTACATGCAGGGCCGCACGCTCAAGGCAGGCGAGCACTTCTCGCTGCTGATCGAGAATAGCGGGCCCGGCGGCATGTATACCGAAATCGCCCGCACCGTCGTTCTCGGCAAGGCGTCAAATGAGGTCGTCGACGGCTTCGAAACCGTCAAGGAGGCTCAGGCCAACACACTGAAGATGATCAAGCCCGGCGTGTCCTGCCGCGACATCGCCAATTCGCATGACGAGTTCATGCAGGCGCGCGGACTGCCGAAGGAATTGCGGCTCTATTGTCATGGCCAAGGCTACGATCTGGTCGAACGGCCGCTTGTCCGCGCGGACGAAACTATGTCGCTCGCACAGGACATGAACCTAGCCGTCCATCCCGGCTACGAAACGGCCTCGCTGTTCGCCGTGATCTGCGACAATTATCTGGTGCAGGCGAACGGCCCGAGCGAATGCCTGCACAAGACGCCAAAGCAGATTTTCGAAATCTGATCCTTTCGGATATCGGCCTTTACAATCTCCGGACAACGCGAGACGTGATGAAACCCGACGTGCTCTATATCGGCTCTTTTCCGGAAGCCACGGTCAAGTCGCTGTACGAGACCTATACCATTCATCATTTCCGCGATCTTCCGCTTCCGGCGGATGCCTTCACGCCTGAGACCGCCAAACGCATCCGGGCGATCACCACCGAGGCCAATCGCGGCGCCACGCGCGAGATGATGGATCGCTTTCCCAATCTGGAAGTGATCACCGTATTCGGGGTCGGCACGGATGCCGTCGATCTGAGAGCGGCGCGCGAGAAGAATATCCCCGTCACCAACACGCCGGGTGTGATCGGGCCCGAGGTCGCCGACCTTGCGATCGGCCTGATGCTGGCCTCAGCCCGCCAGATCGTCATGGGCGACCGCTATGTGCGGGACGGCGACTGGGCTGCCAAGGGACCGATCAGGCTCGGCCGCAGCGTGGGGCGCAAGACCTGCGGCGTGATCGGGCTGGGCGGCATCGGCCGCGCCATCGCCGATCGGGCCGCCGCGTTTCGCATGCGCGTGATCTATCAGGGGCCCCGCAAAAAAGCCGATGCACCCTATGAGTATATTGCCGACCCGGTCGAACTCGCGCGGCGCAGCGATTACCTGATGGTCGCCTGCAAGGGCGGCGAGGAGACCCGGCTTCTGGTGTCAAAAGCCGTGATCGAGGCGCTGGGGCCGACCGGGACATTGATCAATGTGGCGCGCGGAACCGTGGTCGACGAACCTGCAATGATCGCGGCGCTGAAATCCGGCAAGCTCGGCTATGCCGCGCTCGATGTCTTCGACAACGAACCGAATATCTCGCAGGACTTGCTGTCGCTGCCGAATGTGATCGTGCAGCCGCATCACGGAACCGGCACGGTCGAAACCCGCACCGAAATCGGCCAAGTGATGCTGAACAACCTGGCGGCGCATTTTGCCGGCAAGCCGCTGATCAATCCGCTGAGCTGACTGAAGCGCGTGCGCGCGAGGAATGGCCTGCGGCTCATTCCGCGGCGGTCCTGGCGGACGATCCGATCGCTGCGTTCACTTTCGGCATCACTTTTTCGGCCAGAAGCTGCATCGATCTCTTGCCGAGCTTCGGATCGAGCCAGTCCTTGCCGGCGTATAGCAGCGTGCCGAAATCGCCGACCTTGTCGCGGAAGGCGAGGATGTCATCCGCCACCTTCTCGGGCGATCCCCAGATCACCAGTTCCTTGAAGATGCCGTCAAGCGTGACCTCGTCGTCGGGCTGATCGCGATAGGTCTTGAACAGTTCGATGCGGCCGTTGGCCTTCAGCTTGGTAAAGAGCTGGCGGTAATAGAAGTGATAGGGAGAATTCCCCGCGGTGGCGTATTCGCGCGCGGTCTTCTCGTCGTCGGCCACGAAAATGCTCTTGGCGACCCGCCAGTTGGCGGGATCGGCCGGACGACCGACGCGCTCGCAGCCTTCGACATATTTCGGCCAGTGGCTTTTCACCCAGGCCGGCATCAGGAAGTTCGCCGAGATCGGCTCCCAGCCGCGCGCGGCCGCCTCGGTAACGCCCTTTGAAAACGGCGCGACGGCGGTGACCACGATCGGCGGATGCGGACGCTGCAACGGCCTGGGCAAATAGCCCTGGCCGAGTTCCGGGATGAACTGCTTCTCGACGCTGATGTTCCAGTACTTGCCCTTGATGTTGTAGGGCGGCTCGCTCGACCAGATCTGCAGAACCTGATTGATGGCCTCCAGGAACATTTCGTTGCGATTGGCATCGAGGTTGCCGAACACCTCGGCATCCGACAGCAATCCGCCGGGGCTGATGCCGAAGATGAACCGCCCGTCCAGCATGTGATCGAGCATCGCGACCTCGGCGGCCACCGCCGCCGGGTGACTGTTCGGCATGTTCACCGTGCCCGTGCCGAGCTTCATCGTCTTCACGGAATCGATCAGCGAGGCGATGAAAATCGAGCAGGACGTGATGTTCTCGGCCTGATCAGTCGCATGCTCGCCCGCATAACCCTCGGCGAAACCCAGCTGGTCCGCCAGCACGAAGGCTTCCCGGTCCTCGCGCAGGGACTGCCGCCAGTCCTTGCCCAGCGGGTGGATCGGCATGGTGAAAAAACCGAGTTTCATTCGTCGCTCCGGAGGCCTCGTGTGGCAAAGAAACTAGCTGCGGACGCCACGCATTCGAAATAATATGCTTTGACCTTCTCTATAAGGTTTACTGATGCAGCACCGGCCGACCTTGCGCCAGATCCAAGCCGTCATCGCCGTTTGCGAGGAAGGCTCGTTCACGCGCGCCGCCGAACGCGAGCATGCCACGCAATCCGGTATTTCCCAGCATGTCTCGGCGGTCGAACGGGCGCTGGGCGTGACCTTATTCGACCGATCCGCCACCGGCGTGAGGCCCACCCCAGCCGGCCTACGATATTACCGTCATTGTGTCGATGCTGTCGGCATGCTGGAAAATGCCGGCGAGGACATGCGCGCGATGGCGGGTGTGGTGACCGGCGATCTGCGGGTCGGGCTGATGCCGACCTTCACCCGCGCGGCGCTCGCCCCGACGCTCGAGCATTTTGTGCCCGCCTATCCGGATGTCCGTCTGCATGTCGTCGAAGGCTATAGCGGCGTGCTGACCGAAAAGGTGCTCGCCGACGAACTCGATTTCGCCATCGTGCCGGCCTTCGAAGGTCGGGTCGGACTGAAGTCGCGGTTACTGCTGCGCGACCGTGAGGTGCTGATCTCCGGACCGAAAAGCAAGTTCACGCCGCTCCAGCCGCTGCGTCTGTCCGACTGCCCGCCGCTGAAAGTCGTGGTGCCGGGACCCGACAACATCCGCCGGCGCAATCTCGAAATCTATTTCCAGACCCACGGCGTCGCGATCGAGCGCATGGTGGAAATGGACGCCATGATCGGCACACTGGAATTTGTCGCCCGTACCGACTGGGTGACGATGCTGCCGGGCCTGATCTGCGTCAACGACATCCCCAAGCGCGACCTGATCATCAATCCAGTCGTCGATCCGCTGCTGTTCGCGGAATTCATCATCATCACCCCGGCGCGGCGCACCCTCAGCATCGCCGCGCGGCATTTCCTCGACCGCTTCGAATCCGATCTCGCGACTATCGAGGCGACGCTGACCGCCACGCTGACGGACGCAGCCAAGTTACCGGCGCGCAAGCGCGTCAACGGTGCCAAGCGATAAAATCCGGAAGCTGTCGGTCTCAGACGGATTGCGGCGCGCCGGGCTGTTTGAGCGGATGGGCGCGCGCGAATGCATCGTTCTGCATGCAGGTCTCCACGATCCGGCGCACGGTCGGGTAAGGCGCGAGATCGAGTTTGAAGAAATTCGCGCCGGTGGCATGGCTGACGATGCAGATATCGGCGATGGTGATCGCATCGCCCTGCGCATAGCGCCCGGTATCGCTGCTGGTCGACAGATTGGCTTCAAGCGCATTGAGCGCCTCGCCCAGCCAGTGATGGATCCATCTGGTGCGCTGCGCCTCGTCGAGCTTCAGTTCATGCTCGAGATAGTCGCGCACCCGCGGGACGATCAGCGGATGCGCATCGGCGGCTACGATCAGGGCCAATGCCCGCGCGCGGGTGCGCGCCCGCGGCTCCGCCGGCAGCAATCGCGGCTGCGGATGGGTCTCGTCGAGATACTCGATGATGGCGAGCGACTGGAACAGGGGTGGCCCGTCTCCGTCCAGCAAGGCCGGCAGCAGCATCTGCGGGTTGACCTTTCTGAAAGCTTCTTCCCGCTGCTGGCCCTGCATCAGATTGACGTCGATCACATCGGGACTCAGGCCCTTGAGATTGAGCGCGATGCGCACGCGGAAACTCGCCAGCGAACGCCAGAACGAATAGAATTGCATGGAAATGTCCCCTGATCGGCAAACGATGCCGGCTACTTCTTGGAACCCCCGGGATCGGCCTTAAGTCCCGCCGCCTCAATACCGGCGATCGCGCAGATCTCGTCGTTGTCCGAAGTGTCGCCCGAGATGCCGACCGCGCCGACGATGTCGCCGTCGGCATTGCGGATCAGCACTCCGCCCGGATTGGTCACCACCCGGCCGTCGCTGGCAGCCGCCAGCGTGGTGAAGAACATCGGAGTCTTCTCGGCACGCTCGAACAGAGTGCGCGAACCAAAGCCGAGGCCGAGACCGCCCCAGGCCTTTCCGAAGGCGATGTCGAACCGCAAGATCCCCGATTTATCCTCGCGCTTGAACGCCACCAGATGCCCACCGGCATCGAGGACGGCCACGCTCAACGGAGCGAATTTGGAGTCGCGGCCTTTCTTCAGCGCCACATCGACGATGGTGCTGGCCTGAGCAAGCGTCAATCCGGACATAATCTCCCCCATTTCAAGTCGACTGAATCAATAACATCACTTTTTGCGCTGCGACCAATAGACCGCCTGGCTTGAGCCGTCACGCTGCCCCCAGCCGGCCTGGCTCGCCTCATCGAAGCAGGCCAGTGTCCGTTCGATCAGCGGCAATTCGACGTCGCGCGCTTTCGCTTCCGTCAGCATGGTGCGCAGATCTTTGCGCCCGTCGTCGAGGTTGAAGGTCACAGCGGCCGACAGATCGCCGCCCAGCATCTTGGCCAGTGCCGGCCCGCGATTCTTGATCGCGTTGTTGCCGCCGGAGGTATCCGCCAGCAAATCCATCATGCGGGCATGGTCGAAGCCGAGATGACGGCTGATGGCGAGCGCCTCGCCCAGAGCCTGCCAGTAGATCATCAGCGGCAGATTGATGGCCAGCTTCATGCTGGCGCCTGCGCCAACATCGCCGCAATGCTCGACCCGCCGGCAAAGCTGGTCGAGGATCGGCTTGGCCCGCTGGAAATCGTCTTCGGTGGCACCCGCCAATCCGATCAGCTTGCCCTGACGCGCCGGACCGGTGGTCCCGCCTACCGGGCATTCGACAAAGGCCGCGCCCCTGGCACGCACTTTTCCGGCCAGCGCGATTTCCGTCTCCGGCCGCACCGTGCTCATTTCCATGAACAGCTTGCCGGTGACATCCCCGCTCAGAAGACCGGCCGGACCGTGAAACACGGCGTCGATCGCATCGGCATCCGTGAGGATCGTGACGATGGCCTCGGACGCGCGGGCCAGATCGGCAGGTGTCGCCGCAGCGACCGCTCCCTCTTTCACCAGAGGCTCGGTCTTGTCGGCGCTCCTGTTCCAGACCGTGACCTGATGGCCGGCCTCGATCAGGCGGGACGCAATGGCCGCGCCCATTTTGCCAAGGCCCGCAACTCCGACTTTCATAATTAGGTCCTCCCTGCGTCCGTTCCTGCGACGCTTGGGCGCCACGCTAGGGCATCCGCGTGCGAAGCAAAAGCCGCATTAGTAAAGCTGATACTCCTGCTCAAAGCATATTATTTGCGACATCCCCCGGTGACAGCGCTACGCTAGATGAGACGAACGCCAAACGGCGCGCACAAAAGCGTCGGCGGCGGGAGGGAAGCTTGAGTTCGGTCCAGAGCACCGACAGATCGGCTGGTGGCCCCGTCGCCGGCACGCATCGGCCGCGCAGCGAAACGCGCGACGGCATGCATATTGACTGGGATGTTCAGATCACGATGGAAGACGGACTGGTGCTGCGCGCGGATGTGTTTCGTCCCTGCAAGCCCGGCCGCTATCCCGTCATTCTAACATATGGTCCTTATGCCAAGGGTCTCGCCTTCCAGGACGGCTATCCGAGTGCCTGGCAACGCATGGTCGATCAGCATCCCGATGTGGCGAAAGGCTCGACCAACGCCTATCAGAACTGGGAAGTGGTCGATCCCGAGAAATGGGTTCCGCACAATTATGCCTGCGTGCGCGTGGATTCCCGCGGCTGTGGTTGTTCGCCCGGTTACATCGACCATTTTTCGCCGCGCGAAACGAAAGACTTTTACGACTGCATCCAGTGGGCCGGCGTTCAGCCCTGGTCAAACGGAAAAGTCGGACTAAACGGCATTTCCTATTACGGCATCAATCAGTGGCATGTGGCATCGCTGCAGCCGCCGCATCTTGCTGCCATGTGCATCTGGGAAGGCGCCGCCGACTGGTATCGCGACATGACGCATCATGGCGGGATTCTGTCGACCTTCTGGGCCAACTGGTACGATATGCAGGTCAAGACCGTGCAGCACGGTGCCGGCGAACGCGGCAAACACTCACGCGTACACGGCGAACTGGTCTGCGGCCCAAAGATTTTTTCGGAGAACCAGCTCGCACAGAATCGATGCGATTTCGGCGCCGAGATTCGCGCCCATCCGCTGGACGACGATTACCACAGGGCTCGCTCGCCGGTTTGGTCGAAGGTCAAGGTGCCCTTCCTGTCCGCCGCCAACTGGGGCGGCCAGGGACTGCATCCACGCGGCAATTTCGAGGGTTTTGTGCGCGCCGCATCGAAGGAAAAATGGCTGGAAGCGCACGGCATCGAGCACTGGACCCACTTCTACACCGACTATGGCCGCGAGATTCAGAAGCGTTTCTTCGACCATTACCTGCACGGCAAGAAGAACGGCTGGGACCGCCAATCGAAAGTGCTGCTGCAGGTCCGGCATATCGACCGCTTCGAGCAACGCGCCGAGCAGGAATGGCCGCTGAAGCGGACAAAATGGACAAAGCTCTACCTGCAGCCGGCCGGATCGCTTTCGGAGAAACGAAGTTCGCAAGCCAGCGTCAAAAGCTTCGCCGCGATGGGCGACGGCCTGACATTCCTCACCGCACCGATGGAGACGGAGACCGAACTGACCGGTCCTTCAGCGCTCAAGCTGTTTGTGTCGTCCTCGACCGCGGACGCCGATCTGTTCGTGGTGCTCCGGGTGTTCTCACCTGATCTGAAGGAAGTTGTCTTCCAGGGCGCCATCGACCCGCATACCCCGGTCGCACAGGGCTGGCTGCGCGCCTCGCACGGCAAACTCGACAGGACCTTGTCCAAGCCCTACCGGCCCTATCACACACACGATGAGAAACAGCCGCTCAAGCGCGGGGAAATCGCCGACCTCGACATCGAAATCTGGCCGACATCGATCGTGATTCCGGCCGGATATCGCTTGGGCGTGACGATCCGCGGCAAGGACTATGAATATGGCGGTGCCAGCGGCGGTAAGCTGTCGAATTTCAAGAACGAGTTGAAAGGCTGCGGTCCGTTCCTGCACGATGATCCGCTCGACCGTCCGGCAAAAATATTCGGCGGCACTACGCACCTGCATTTCGGACACGGGCAGGAACCATTCATTCTGCTGCCGGTGATCCCCGGCAAGAGCAACAAGGAAGGACATGGCCGATGGCCGCGAAAACGAAAAAATGACAACAGAAAACGAGGAGCAAGGCCTGAGGAGAAGCGGCGGACCTGAGCAGCCGAGGCCGTAACACCCGCGAGGACGTTACCGGTTGCGCGAACTGCGAACGAGAAGACGAGGAAAGCGTCAAAGCGAAAACCGCCAGCAAAGGGCGGCCAACATCGAGCAAGGGAGGAACATCACATGACAATCGAACGCAGAACTGTTCTCAAGGGAATGCTCGGCACCACCGCATTGATCGCCGCTCCGGCCGTACTTCGGGCGCAAGGCGCGCCGTTCAAGATCGGCCTGCTGACCGTCAAGACCGGACCGCTGGCGCAGGGCGGCATCCAGATGGAGCAGGGTATCGCCGCCTTCCTGAAGGAAAAGAACGGCACACTGGGCGGACGCAAGATCGAACTGATCGTCGCGGACACCGGTGGAAATCCGGCAGGCGCCAAGACCAAGGCGCAGGAGGTGGTTGAGCGCGACAATGTCAATGTCATCCTCGGACCACTCGCCGCTTTCGAGCTGCTCGCCATTACCGATTATGTGCGCGAAAAGCAAACGCCGCTGATCAGTCTCGCCGCGGCCGAGGACGTCACTCAGCGCAAGGCCAATCCTTTCGTGATCCGGCCGTCCGCGACATCGGCGCAAACCTGCCACGTCATGGGCGATTACGCCGCCAAGGACATGAAATACAAGCGCGCCGCCACGATCTCGGAAGATTTTGCCTTTGGCTACGAACAGATGGCAGGCTTCCAGCGCGCCTTCGAGGACAACGGCGGAAAAGTGGTCAAGAAGCTGTGGCCGCCGCTCGTGACGCCGGACTATACGCCTTACATCGCCCAGATCGGCAACGTCGATTGCGTGTTCAACGGTTTCGCCGGGTCGAATCCGGTAAAGTTCATGCGCGCCTATGCCGACCTCGGCGTGAAGTCAAAAGTTCCGCTGCTTGCGGGCTGGACCGCGATGGACGACGCTTTGCTGCGCAGCCTCGGTGACGAAGCTGTAGGTGTGCTGTCGGCGGCCTGGTATTCGGCCGATTTCGAGTCGCCGAGCAACAAACGGTTCGTCGCGGCAATGCAGAAAGACTACAATGTACTGCCGGGCGGTTACTCGGCCGGCATGTATGTCGCCGGCCAATGCGTGGAAGCTGCGATCGCCAAGCTCGGCAGCAAGGCCGACGACCGCAAGGCGCTTGCCGACGAGTTGCACAATGTTTCTCTCATCGATACGCCGCGCGGGCCGGTCAAATTCGACAAGTACGGCAACGTGATCGGCGATGTATTCATTCGCAAATGCGAGAGAAAAGACGGCAAGCTCGTCAACACCGTCATCAAGCGCTATCCGAATGTGAGCCAGTTCTGGACTTACGACGAGACGGCGTTTCTTGCGGCTCCGGTCTATGCGCGCGACGTGCCGCCGGCGAAGAATCTCGAGTAACGCCATCAGCCCGCGGTTCTTGAACAGGCAACGCCGATGAATCTCTGGCTGACTCTGGCAGTGAACAGCATCGCCCTTGGCGGCCTGCTGTTCCTGCTCTCCGCCGGCTTTTCCCTGATCTTCGGCCTGATGCGCATCCCGAACCTGATGCACGGCTCCTTCTTCATGCTGGGCGCCTATTTCGGGGTGACTTTTCTGGACCGCGGCATGAATTTCTGGCTCGCGGCCATCGCGAGCGGGTTTGCCATGGCGCTGATCGGCGCCATGGTCGAGCGCTTCTTTCTCAAGCGGCTGTCCGGACAGGAGTTGCCGCAGGTTCTGCTCACACTCGGCTTTTCCTTCATCATCGCCGATCTCTGCCTGCTGATCTGGACCGGTGACCCGTGGCAGCCTACGACGCCGGCGCATCTGCGCGGCGCGGTGCAGGCGGCGGGCATGTTCTTCCCGATCTATCGCCTGGTGATCGTCGGCGTGGCGGTGGTGATCGCGATCGCACTCTGGCTGATGGTGGACTGGACCCGGCTGGGCGCCATGATCCGCGCCGGCGTCGACGACGCACCGATCGCGCGCATGGTCGGCATCAAGGTCTCACAGCTCTTCACCCTGATCTTCGCGCTCGGAGCGGCGCTCGCTGCCTTTGGCGGCGTGATGGGCGCGCCGTATCTGTCGGTCTATCCCGGCCTCGACGCTGAAATGCTGCCACTCGCCCTGATCGTGGTCATTCTCGGCGGCACCGGAAGCCTGCTGGGAGCGCTGGTCGGAAGCTTCCTGATCGGATTTCTTTACAATTTCGGCCAGGCACTGTTTCCCGATCTGGCCTACGTCATTCTTTTCCTGCCGATGGTGCTGGTCCTGGTGCTGCGGCCGCAGGGCCTGTTCGGCAAGGTGGTACCATGAGCTTGCGTTCGCCGCGATTCGCGGCACTGGCCATTTCGATCCTGCTGTTGCTGACGCTCCCGGCCTGGGTCGGCAATCCCTACTACATCAATATCGCAAGCCAGATCCTGTTCTGGGCCGTGGTCGCGCTCGCGCTCAATGTGCTGGTCGGCTATGCCGGACTTGTCTCGCTTGGCCATGCCGGCCTGTTCGGAATGGCCGGCTATACGGCGGGATTGTTGCTGCAGGCGGGACACGGACATCTGGTTGCCGACATCGCCGCCATCGTCGCCACGTTGCTGACATCGGCGATTTTCGCCATCCTGTCGCTGCGCTCAACCGGCATCGGCTTTCTGATGATCACGCTGGCGTTGGGCCAGATATTGTGGGGCATCGCCTATCGCTGGGCCAGCCTCACCAACGGCGACAACGGCGTGAACATCACAACGCGCCCGGAGTTCCTGGGCATCAACCTCGCCAATGCCAGCGCCTTCTATTACGCAACGCTTGTTGTGTTCGGACTGGCCGTGATCTCGATGGCGGTCTTTGTCCGCTCGCCATTCGGCGCCAGCGTGCGGGGCACGCGCGATCAGGCACGGCGCATGAATGCGCTCGGCTACAATGTCTGGCTGATTCGTTTTATGGCCTTCCTGATTTCAGGCTTCTGGACCGGCGTCGCAGGCCTTCTCTTCGTCTACTACAACCAGTTCATCAGCCCGCAGGTGATGGCGCTGCAGACCTCTGCCGAGGTTTTGCTGATGGTGATCTCCGGCGGCACCGGAACCCTGCTCGGGCCGGTGGTCGGCGCCGCCATCGTGGTCATCATGAAGAACGTGGTGAGCGCCTATATCGAGCGCTGGAATCTGGTGCTGGGCGTGATCTTCGTCGCCATCATCAGCTTCATGCCGGAGGGCCTCGTGCCGGGTACGGCGCGGCTATGGCGCTATGGCTGGCATCGCCTGACCTCCCGCAAACCATCGGCCGGAGACAAGCCGGGAGACCGCGCACAATGACCGCACTTCACGTCAACGCGCTATGCAAATCGTTCGGCGGCCTGCGGGTGACCGCCAATGTGAACCTGGCGGTGGAGCCAGGCGAGCGGCGGCTGATCATCGGTCCCAACGGCGCCGGCAAGACCACGCTGTTCAATCTCATCACCGGGGAAATCACTCCCGACAGCGGCTCCATCAACCTGTTCGGACAGGACATCACCCACGCGCCCAGCCGCCACCGCCCTCATCTCGGCATGGCGCGGACCTACCAGATCATCACGCTGTTCGGGCGCGACACCATCCTGCGCAACGTGTCGCTCGCGTTGCTCGGCCTGTCGCCGCTGCGCTGGAATCCCTTCATCAATATCGACCGCCGGCCCGAACTCGTGGACCAAGCGCGCGAGGCTCTGGCGCATGTCGGCCTTGAGGCGATTGCGGAACGTCCATTGTCGCAGACCTCCTATGGCGAAAGGCGGCGGGTGGAGATCGCCATGGCTTTGGCGCAGAAGCCGAAAATTCTGCTGCTGGACGAGCCCTATGCGGGATTGTCAATCGACGAGCGGCGCGACGTGCAGCAATTGCTCCGGAAAATCCCGCGCGACGTGTCGATCGTCATGATCGAGCACAACATGGATGTGGCACTCGACTTCGCGGAAAAGATATCGGTCCTGCATTTCGGCGAGGTGATCGTCGAAGGCACGCGCGCCGAGGTGGTCAACGACCCCCGCACCAAGGAGGTCTATCTTGGCCACTAGTGCGCTCTGCCTCAACAATATCGACGCCTTCTACGGCGACAGCCATATCCTGCAGAAAGTCTCGTTCGCGCTGCAGGAAGGCCATTTGCTCGGTCTGCTCGGTCGCAATGGCGCCGGCAAATCGACCTGCATGAATGTGACGGTCGGACTGCTGCCGGCGCGCGCGGGAGAGGTTCTGGTGTTCGGGCAGGATGTCACCGCATACCCCCCGGAACGCATCGCCTCCTGTGGCGTAGCGCTGGTGCCGCAGGGCCGCCGCATCTTCAAGAGCCTCACGGTACGCGAGAATCTGGTGGTCGCCGCCCGCAAGCCTGGCAATGACGGCAAGTCGGCATGGTCGGTCGAAACCGTGTTCGAGATGTTTCCGCGGCTGCGGGAGCGCCGTTCGCAACTGGCCGCGCATCTGTCGGGCGGCGAACAGCAGATGCTGGCGATCGGCCGCGCGTTGATGAATAACCCGCGCGTGCTGTTGATGGACGAGCCGTCCGAAGGCCTCGCTCCGCAGATCGTGCTGGAGGTGATGTCCACCATCCGGAAACTGAAGGCCAGCGGCCTGTCGATCGTGCTGGTGGAGCAAAGCCCGACGCTCGTTTTCGAGATCGCCGACGATATCGTCATCCTCAACAGCGGCGAGGTTGCATTTAGCGGCGCAGCGCGCGATATCAGGCCCGACGATCCGCGCGTCGTGCAGTATCTCGGCGTTTTCTGAATGTGAAAGATCGGAAGGCCTCCATGAGCAGTGTCTGGAATAAGTACGAACCGACCGCCGGCCGCAAGCACGGCAAGTCGGGCCGCGAGATCAGGCCCAAAAGTACGACCATCGATATTCACTCACATGTGGCGATCCCGCAGGCCGGCGCATTTGTTCAGCAATACGCCAATCTGGTGGGCGCGGGCCTGCACCAGTTCCAGTCGCCGGAAACCGCGGCCGTCAACACCAAGCAGGACAGAGATCTCAAGACCCGCCTGACCAATTTCGATGAACGGCTCGCCGATCTCGACGCCATGGGTCTCGACATGCAGGTGATCAAGCCGCCGCCGGGTCAGTGCTATTATACCCTGCCGGTCGATGCGGCGGTGAAGGCCGCCCAGATCGTCAATGACGGTCTTGCAGAATTCGTCGGCCGCAAGCCGGACCGGTTGCTCGGCCTCGGCACCGTGCCGCTGAACGACGGCGCAGAAGCCGCCAAGGAGCTTGAGCGCGCCGTGAAGACGCTTGGTTTCAGGGGCGTGCAGATCCTGACCAATGTCGGCGGAAAGGAAATTTCCGAACCCGCCTATGCGCCGTTCTGGAAAAAAGCCGAGGAGCTCGGCGCGCTGGTGGTGATCCACCCCAACGGTTTCACCCATGGCGAGCGCTTCAAGCGCTTCTATTTTAACAACGTAATCGGCAACCCGCTCGAGACCACCATCGCGTTGCATAACCTGATTTTCGATGGCGTGCTGGAGCGCCATCCGAAACTGAAAATCCTTGCAGTTCACGGCGGCGGCTATCTCGGCGGCTATTGGGGCCGGATCGACCATGTCTGGGGCGCGCGCTCCGACGCGCACACGGTCCCCAAGCCGCCGACTGACTATCTGAAGAAGATCTATTTCGACACCGTGGTGTTCTCGCACAAGCAACTGGCCACGCTGGTCGAGACCTTCGGTGTCGACCATGTTGTCATGGGCACGGATTATCCGTTCGACATGGCCGATTACGATCCGGTCGGGCATGTGGCCTCGGTCGAGAGCTTCGACGCATCGACCATCGCCGCGATTGCCGGCGGCAACGCCAAGAAGCTGCTGGGACTGTCCTGATGAGCGGAGTCGACAATCTTCCGGCGCTCGATCAGGCCGACGCCCAAACCTTCCGCGAGGCCATGAGCCGTCTCGGCGCCGCCGTTCACATCGTCACGACGGACGGCAAAGCCGGTAAGGCCGGTTTCACGGCCACCGCCGTCGCTTCTGTCTCGGATACGCCGTCGACACTGCTGGTCTGCCTGAATCGCAAGAGCCAAATCACACCTCTGATGCAGGAAAACTGCAGCTTCTGCGTCAACACGCTGGCGGCGAGCGAGGAGCCCATCGCCGATGTCTTTGCCGGCCGCACCGGCGTGTTCATGGCCGAACGTTTCAAGGCCGGCGAATGGGACACAATCAAGACCGGATCCCCGGCCCTGAAATCGGCGATCGCAGTGTTCGATTGCCGGGTGCTGGAAGCCAAGGAAGTCGGCTCCCACTACGTCTATTTCGGCACGGTCGTCGCGGTACGGCTGGGACCGGCCGCCAAGGCGCTAGTCTACCACGACCGCGCCTACAAGCACGTGTAACCGGACTCAGAGATCCTGCGCGATCCACTCGCGCTGCACGCCCTCGCACCAGTTTCCGACGTTCCACTGCCCCCAGGCACCGAGCCCGCCCAGTTCGTCCGGACCGCTATAGACCGGCACATGGATGACGGACAGGCCGTCATGCTTGTGCGCCTCGCGCAATGCGGAGCGCAAATCGTCCGCACTGAACCCGCCATGCAGCGCCTTCACACCGCTGACAGCGCCGGCGAGCTTTACGTAGTCGACCGCTACACGATCATTGGTGCGGAATTCCTGGCCGTATTGCGCCATCTGCAGGCCGGTGATCGCAGCCATGCGCCGGTTGTCGAAAATCACGATCGTCCCGCGCACGCCATGCTCGATGCCGTCGATCAGGATCTGCGGGTTCATCATGAAGGAACCGTCTCCGGTAAAGACGATACCGTAGCGCGGCTTCTCGACCATGGCCGAAGCCAAGAGCGCGCTTGTGGCAAAGCCCATGTATGACGCGCCGGTTTCGGTGAAAGTGTCGCCGGTCTGGTCGTCCTCCACCACCTGGAAGCCATTGGCCTGCACGTCGCCGGCGTCGAAGAACTTTGCGGCACTGATCTCTTTGGCGAAATCCGCCACGATCTTGATCGCGGCCGGCTGGCCCAGCACGGGCTTCTTCCAGACCGGATCTTCGAACGGCCTCGCGTCATAACGAACCAGCTTGAACGCCGCCCATTCGGCCTTCTTTGCAAGACAGGCTTTTAGCCACTCGGCCTTGTTGGCCTTGGCCCACGACGCTTCGAGCTTCGCGGCCAGGCGATCGGCGACTGCGCCGATGTCGCCCGGCAGCGCCGTCGTGTTATTGTAATGCGTGACGTCGGCGAGGTCGCCATTGATATTGATGACATGTTTCGCCGACTTGTAGCCGATGCCGGAGCAATCGGCCTGGCAGACGCTGCGCGAACCGATGACGATGACAAGATCGGCATGGGTCATGGCGTGGTTGCCGCTGATCGAGCCTTTCGATCCGCCGACATGCATGTTCTGCGGATGTGCGTCCGGCAAAATGCCGGTCGAGCCCGGAGAGAGAACCACAGCCGCGCCCGCCGCCTCCGCCAGACGACGGATTGCAGCGTCATGGCCGCGCGTCCCGCCGCCGGCCTTGATCGCGACGCGCTTTGCCGATGCAATCAGTTTTGCGGCCGAGTCGATTCCGATATCGCCCACCGGCGCCATCGCCGGCAGATGCGGGCATTCCGGCAAAGTCGCCAGATTCACCTGCATCCGCGCCGGCTGGGTGTTGAGCGGCAGCAGCAGAAAGAACGGCCCGGCCCGATAGGGGTGATTGACTGCCAGAGCTCCACGCCGCAGCGCATCGCGCAGAGCTTCCGGCGTGTGCAGGATGTAGGAGCCGCCCATGAGCGCCGTCATGCGGCCGAACAGCCCCTGCTCCTCTTTCGGCACCTGCTGCATATTGTAGCCTTCGCCGAAAGTCGTCTCGTCGCCGTAGATATGATAGACGCCGACACCATTCGACGCGGCCGCCAGCGAACCGGCAAAAGCCTGCAATGCACCCGGGCCGATCGAGGTGACAACGGCGGGAATCTCTCCGTATTGCCAGCGCAAGGCGGTGGCGGCATGCGCCATCTCCACCTCGTTGCGGCAATTGAAGGTGCGGGTGACGCTTTCTTCCTCATAGATACGCAGGACATCGCCGAGATCGGTCGAGCCATGACCGAATATCGCGAGATACTTGCTGACGCCCTGCTTGAGCAGGCCAAGCACCAGGGCTTCGGATAAGGTGGCTTCAATCAGTTTCGATAGCTTGCCCTGTGCCACGGCAGCATCGAGACCTCCGGCATTGCGAATGGCGGCCGCGCGTGCACGGATCTGCCGCCGCTTCTCGTCTTCCGGAGTCCGTGTCAGCATCGATCGAGCCTCATCTTTACCATCAATTCCGTCAGCGGCGAGCCAGCGGATGCTGGCTCGCCATATCTCATATCTTACTGCGTACACACCTCTTGCTGTGTACGCGTCATTTGGTCTTCGCGGAGGCTTCCTTTAGAATCGGATTCCAGCGGTCGCGTTCCGCGCTGACGATTTTCTCGAACGCGGCCGGATTACGCTCCGCCTTTTTCGGGATCGAGCCGCCGAGATCCTGCATCCGCTTTTGAACCGCGGGATCGTCGAGCGCCTTGTCGAGCGCGGCGGCGAGCTTGTTGACCACGTCAGCCGGCGTTCCCTTGGGAGCAAAGATACCAGACCAGATGCTCATCTGGTAGTTGACGCCGCCTTCCTTGGCAGTGGGGACGTCCTTGATGGCGGACAGACGCTCGCTGGCCGACACACCGAACGCCTTCACGCTGCCGCCGGAGACCTGCGACACCACGCTGACCACCTGCTCGCAAATGAAATCGACATGACCGCCGATCAGATCGTTCATCGCCGGCCCGGTGCCGCGATAGGCGACGAGGCTCGGCTTGACGCCGATTTCAGCGGTGAACATCAAGCACGCCATATGCGAGGACGATCCAATGCCGCCATGCGCCTGCTTCACCTTGTCGCCGTTGGCCTTCAGATAGGCCACGAATTCCTTGAGGTTGTTCGCCGGAATGTCCTTTTTGGCGACTATCGCGGCCGGCGCATGCGCGGTGATGCCGACGGCAACGAAATCCTTAGCGGCGTCGTATTTGAGATTGGGCGTGAGCACGGGCGCCGCGACATGGGAGCCCATGCTGCCGGCGAGCAGCATATAGCCGTCAGGATCAGCCGACGCGACGCGGCCGCTGCCCAGCGTTCCGCCGGCACCGCCGACATTCTCGATCACCATGCTCTGGCCAAGCGTCCGGGACATGTGTTCGGTGACAATACGCGCGACCACATCGCTCGGGCCGCCGGCCGGGAACGGCACGACGACCGTAATCGGCTTGGATGGATAAGTTTGGGCGGATGCTGACCATGGTGCTAGGAACAACCCCAGCGCGGCAAGGCACAACAAACCGCTCGTCTTGATCGAAGATTTCATCTCAAACACCTCCCTATTGATCGAACGCCAGATCGTCTCGATTTTTTCGGACGTTTTTGCATCGTCCTTGTCTCGATTACTGAACCCCCCCCACGACATTCTCGCGCGACAACCTTTCAAACAGATCGTCATCGTGCGTGACCAGCACCGTGACGTTCTTCTCCGTATCGTCGACATGCTTGAGCCAGCGCAGCTGACCGATCACCGCCGACACATTTTCATTTACCCAGGGCGCGGCCTTGCCCTTCACCTGGCGGATATTGTCCATGTTCCAGGCTGCATCCACCGAATGCAGAATTTCGCGGCCCGATTGCAGCCGGACATAGACCATCTGCATGTCGGGGCTGTGTCCCGCAGCCTTGAACAGCACAAGTCCCGGCGCAACGGGATAATAAGCATCGTAATCGAGCGCGATGAAATGCCGCGCATTCTCTGCGCTCAGTCTGAGATGCGGCCGATGCGGATGGCTCATCATCAGATCGAGGGTGGCGCGCGTCGCGATCGTTTTGCAGGCCAGTTCCGCGATATTCGATGCCTGCAAGACGCCGGCGACGTGATCGGCATGGTAGTGCGTTAGCACAATCAGCTGCGCGGCATTCAGAGCGCGCTGCAGTTTCACGAATTCGTCCGGATAGAACGGCTCACCTTCGCCAAACGAGTCGTGCGTGGCCTTATCCATGCCGGCATCGAGCATCACTGTGCCATCCGGATAGACGAGCTGGAAGGCTGTGCGCGGCATAGTCACCGACGTCTCGTCGCCGCCTTCGATTACGAATTTGCGCGACCGGATGCTGGCGGCGAAGCGCACGCCATTGATGGCTGCCGGCAACGCTCCCGGAATGACGCCTGCCATTTGCCTGAGAACGCTCAGATCGGCCGTGAACGGCGTCTCGGCGGTCGCCGCGTTCAAGCTATCCGTCTGTGTGGCCTCAAGCACGGTCATCGCGTCACTCCGCAGCCTGTGCGGCGGCGCGACGATCGTTCTCCGTGCGTTCCTTGTCTTTCAGCGCCATCAGGATTTTCTCCGGGCTGGCCGGAAGCTCGGTCACTCGCACGCCGATGGCGTCGTAGATCGCATTCATCATGGCCGGAATCGTCGGCACCATGGCCGGCTCGCCGATACCTTTCACGCCGAGCGGGCCGATGGGATCGGGATCTTCCACGATCACCGAGGTGATCTGCGGCACGTCGAGCGAGGTCGGCAGGATGTATTTGGCGAAGCCGGGCGTCGAGGTATGACCCTTGTCGATCTTGTAATCTTCCATCAGGGCCTGACCGAGCGCCTGGACGATGCCGCCTTCGATCTGTCCTTCCACGCCTTTCGGATTGACCGCGCGGCCAACGTCATGCGCCGCCCAGATGCCGAGCACCTGCACCTCGCCGGTGACAGTATCGACCTCCACTTCCGCGACCTGACAGCCAAACACATAAGCCTGCCACGGACGCCCCGCTCCGTCGACCGGATGCAGACCCGTGGTGTCGGTGCCGAACGAGGCCGAGCCCAGCGGCACCACGCCGCGGCTCTTGGCGAGATGGACGGCCGTGTCCATGCTCATCTTGTGATTGGTACCCCCGACCCAGATTTCACCGGACGCAGCCTCGATCACATCCGGCGAAACATGCCATTCGTCGGCCACCACCTGCGCCAGCTTGCCAAAGGCCTCGCGCGAGGCGAGCGCCACGACATTGCCGATCATGTAGGTCTGGCGGGTGGCGCCGGCATGGGCGGCCTCCGGCGAACGCGCGGTGTCGTTGTCGCCGATGGTCACGTCTTCCGGACGCACGCCGAGTTCTTCCGCCGCGATCTGCGCCAGCACGGTGAGAATGCCTTCGCCGATCTCGGTCACGCCCGTAACGACCTTGGCAGTACCGCCGTCGTCGATCTCGACCCAGGCACCGGCGCGATCGACCGTCGCCGTACGTGCGATCCCGTACCAGCAACCCGCTACGCCGCGTCCGCGTTTCTTGGCCATAACTATTCCGCCGCCTCCAGCTTGCCGTTGGCTTCGAAGCGTGCGCCGAGGCTGCAGGCCGCACGCACGCCTTCACCGACCGGAGTCAGGTCGGCGCGCCTGTCGCCGCGCGAGACCGGCGCACCCTGCTCCCACTTGCTGGCCTTTTCGGCCGCTTCCAGCACGCGCAGATAGCTCACTGACTTGAGTTGCTGTTTGGTGTGGGTCTCCGCGCCATCCCGCATGGCGTTGATGCGGCGGATTTCAAACGGATCGAGACCGAGCTTCTCGGCGCAGATGTCGAGATGGGATTCAGTGGCAAACTGCGTCTGCAACGCACCGAAAGATCGGAACGCGCCCGAGGGCGTGTTGTTGGTGTAGATGCCGTAGGTATCGACCTGCAGGTTCGGGATATTGTACGGGCCGGCGCCGAGAATGGCGGCCTTGCGCATCACGCCTTCGGTGGAGAGGCCATACGCGCCGCCGTCGCAGATCATCTTCAGCGACACCGCCTTGATGCGGCCCTCGCGCGTCAGTCCCATGCGCAGGACGGTTTTTGAGGGATGCCGCTTGGCGGTGGAAATGATCGATTCCTCGCGGGTGAACACCAGCCGCACCGGCCGCCGCGTCTTCATTGCCATCAGGGCCAGCATGCCCTGATAGATCATGTCTTCCTTGCCGCCGAAGCCACCGCCCACCGGGCTCATTATGAAACGGACCTTGTTGATCGGCTTGGCGATGATCTTCGCCAGCATGTGGCGGTGATGGGTGATGTTCTGGCTGGGCGAAATCACCGTCACCACGCCATCGGGATCGACATAGGCAAGGCCCGCTTCCGGCTCGAGATAGGCATGCTCGATCGGCTGGGTGGAATAGGTTTCTTCCACCACCAGATCGGATTCGGCAAAGCCGCGCGCGATATCTCCCTTGCGGATCGGGATATGCTTGGTGACGTTGTCGGGCGCGTAATCGTGAATGACCGGCGCGCCCGACTGCATCGCGGCCTCCGCATCGAACAGGGCCGCCAACAGCTTGTAGACCACCTTGATCTTCGAAAGCGCCTTGCGCGCGATCACTGCGTCTTCCGCCGCCACCGCCGCCACGGCCTCGCCGACATAACGCACCTTGCCGCGCGCCATGATGGGCTGATCGTGCACGAACACGCCGAAACCATCCTCGCCCGGCACGTCGGCCCAGGTAATGACGCCCTCGACGCCCTCCATGGCTTCCGCTTCGGAGGTGTCGATCGATTCGATCAGCGCATGTGGATGCGGCGAGCGCAGCACCTGCAGATGCAGCATGTCCGGCATCACCATGTCGCCGGCATATTTCAGCGCGCCGGAAACCTTGCTCGGCGCATCCAGACGGCGGACATTGGCGCCGATATATTTGCCGTCCGCAGTCTCGTCCTCGGCCAGAGCGGTGACCGGAAGCTTGCCATTCTGCACGTCACGGGCGAGTTCGACCGCGTCAAAAATCTTCTGATAGCCGGTGCAGCGGCAGATATTTCCGCCGAGACGCTCCTTGATCTCCTCGCGATCGGCGAAGGGATTGATGCGGATCGCCGCCGTCGCCGCCATCACCATGCCGGGAATGCAGTAGCCGCATTGGCTGGCGCCGGCCTTGTGAAACGCCTTCTGCAGCACCGACAATTCGCCGGTCCTAGTCAGCGCTTCCACCGTCTCGATGGTCTTGCCCTGCGCCTTGCCGACCGGAACCATGCAGGACTTGAACAGCACACCATCGATAAACACCGAGCAGGTGCCGCATTCGCCGGCCCCGCAGCCTTCCTTTGCGCCGGTGAGATGAAGATCGTCGCGCAGGAAGTCCAGCAGGCGCTGATGCGGCTTCGCCGCCCGCGCGATCTTGCGGCCGTTGATTGTGGCTTCGATCCGCATCTCAGGCATAGCTCGCCTCCAGTTCAGGCGTGAGCACGGCATGTCCACCGGCGCGCCGCACCGCATTGACCAGTCCACGCATGACAAAGCCGCGCACCACCTCGCGCCGGTATTCCTGCCGCGTGCGCGACTGCACCAGATGCACCGGCATCTCCGCCGCCTGCTCCAGACGCCCCTCATCCAGGGGGCCGGACAGCAGAAACTTTTCGACCTCGGCCAGCCGCAGCGGCACCGGCCCGATGCCGCCAATCGCCAGCCGCACGTCCTCAAAACGCTTGCCGCTGGCGTCCAGCTTGACCAGCGTGGCGAGGCAGACCAGTGAAATCACCAGCGAACGGCGATGGCCGACCTTCTCGAAGCTGCCGCCATAGCCGGGCAACGATTCACATTCGATCGCGGTGAGAATCTCGCCCTCAGCCATCTCGCTGCGGCCGGGGCCGGTGATGAACAGGTCGAGCGGCAGACGCCGCTTTGAAATTCTGCCGTTGCTGCGCGAAGCCAATTCGACCTCGGCCTTGTGCGCCACCAGCGGCGGAATGCCGTCGCCGGCAGGCGACGCGTTTACAATGTTGCCACCGATGGTGGCGGATTCGCGCAACTGGTCGTCGGCGAACCACACCGCACAGCGCGGCATGCAGGGCAATGCCCGGGCAAGCTGCGGATCGTCAAGAAAACGCTGGATCGGCATGGCGGCCCCAAACCGCGTACGCTTGTCGTCGATTTTCTTGTCGTTGAGCTCGGGAATGCCGGCGATGTCGATCAGAACCGGAATCTCGACATCGCCCGCACGGCCTTCCCGCGCCCAAGGATAAATATCGGTCGCGCCGGCCACGAGCTTGTAACGCCCGCGATGGCTTTCCATCGCGGCGAAAGCCTCATCGAGGGTTTTCGGCATCAGATATTCGTCGCAGAACAGCATCGTCTCTCCCTTGCCCATCCCCGCAAGCGAGGATGGCGGTCGCCGGAGGCGGCCGGGGTGGGGGGCGCTCTTGTTCACCCATCCCGGCTCGCTTTGCGCGCAAACCCTCCCCCTGACGGGGAGGGATCACGTCATCACTCCGCCGCGACCTTGTGCGCGGAGGACATTTTCGCTTTCACTACCACCTTGATCGCATCTTCCACGCGATCCTTGGCATAGCGGATCGCGGTCGGCAGATCTTCCAGCGGGAAGGTGTGGGTGTGGATCTTGGTGGCGTCAAAACGCTTCTGCTTCATGAAGGCTTCGGCCCGGTGCGTGGCAGTCTTGCCCTCGCCACGGATGCCGTAGACGTAGATGTTGTTGCGGACGATATGCGCGATATCGACCGGCGCATCCTCATGCGGGAAAGCTGCGAGGCAAACCTTGCCGCCGCGATTGACCATCTTGATCGCATCGTTGAAGCCGTTTGGCGCCGCCGAGCATTCGACAACATAGTCAACGCCCTTGCCGCCATTCAGCTTCTTCACGGCCGCAACGACGTCCGGGTCCTTGCGGATGTTGACGACGTGATCGGCGCCCAGTTCGAGGCCGATTTGCAGGCGGTTGTCACGGGTGCCGGTGAGAATGACCGGCTGCGCGCCGAGCGCCTTGGCAACCGCGACGCCGAGAAGGCCGATCGGGCCGGGGCCCGTGACCACGACGCTTTCACCGGCGACCAGGCCGCCGAGTTCGGTGAGGCCGTACATCGCGGTGCCTGCGGTCACCACAAGAGTGGCTTCCTCGTCCGACATATCGTCGGGAATCGCAACCAGCGTGTTGATGTGGTTGACCTGATACTCGCAGAATCCGCCGTCGGTCGTGAAGCCGTTGGCGCGATGGCCCTTGTCGACCTCGCCGTAATTCAGACCGTAGTTGTGGCAGGACGTGTACATGCCCTCGCGGCAGCGCTTGCACTGGCCACAACCAGCGTGAATTTCGACCGTAACGCGCTGGCCGATCTTGTACTCGTCCACGCCCGGTCCGGTCGCCACCACCGTGCCCATATATTCATGGCCTGGCGTGAAATTCTTGTTGTGCGGCATGCCGCCCTGAATCATTGCGGGCGGACCGTGATAGATGATCTCGAGATCGGTCGCGCAGATTGCCACCGCGTCGATGCGCACCAGCACCTCCGCTCTTTTCGGCACCGGCACTGCCTTGTCCTTGAGCGTAAGCTCGCCCGGATTTCCGAGCACCCACGCCTTCATGGTGTCGGGAATCGGAAAATCCTTGCTCGTCTTCACTCCGGGTGGCGCGTACATCCCCATTCCTCCTGTTGCGATATGCAATGCTTGAATATCAGACGGCGACTTTCGGCTTCAGTGTCGAAACCGGTGTTTGAGAGCTTGGCTCGCCAAGTTCGGCGTTCAGCGCCGATGTGGCGGCCATGATTTCGTTCTGCACGAGCTTGAGATGCTCGTCCGACGCGCGCATGGCCGGGGTCGAGGCGCTGATCGCGCCGACCACCGCGCCGGCATGATCGCGGATCGCGGAGCCGACGCAAATCACGCCGGGCTGGAATTCCTCACGGTCCATCGCGTAGCCGTTGCGCCGGACATGGCGCAGTTCTTCGATGAAGGTGTCGAAATCCGTGATGGTGTATTCGGTGAACCGCTTCATCGTCTGGGCAGACAAGATGCGGCGAATGTGATCTTCGGTCAGCCAGGCCAGCATCGCCTTGCCGGTCGCCGTCGCATGCGGTGCATCGGACTTTCCGAGCACACCGGTATCGACACGCACCGCATGCCGCGCATCGCGCTTCATCAAGGTCACGATCGTGTCGCTCTGCAGCACCGCAAGATGCACGGTCTCGCCGGTGACCGCGTTGATACGGTCGATGTGATGCTGGGCGCGGCGCGGCAGATCAACCTGCCGCAGGCAGGCCTGGCCGAGATAGAGCACCCGCGCACCCAGCGCATAGGATCGGCGACCGGGGACTTTCGCGACGTAACCCCAGTTCACCAAAGTCGATAGCAGATGATGGCAGGTCGACACATTGAGCGACGTGCGCCGCGACAGTTCTGTGAGTGCGGCTTCGCCGCCCGCTTCCGCCAATGCTTCGAGCAGGCCCAGCGCGCGGTCCACCGACTGGATGCTGTTGCGGGCAACAGGCTTCAGCGGCTCCGGCTGCGTCCCAAGCACGATCGGTTCATTGCTGGCTGCAATTGCGTCAGACACGGCGTTTCCCTTTGGCTTTTTATGGCGATCAGGAAAAAGCCGCGGGTGCCCGAAGTCAAGAGTTTTTCAACATCGTAAATCTCAATTTCACATTATGAAATATATTGAAAACCAATGAATTGATTGCACGCCAAGATTAATCAATCTGTTCAATGCGATACCAATCGCAACGCCTCCGGCGCGTAGTTCTCACGAGCTTCAGCGAATAGTGGCTGCACTGCTGCGACGAATTGCGTGTGTTCGACCTCCGTCAGCTCCGCGACCTCGCAGCCCTCGGCGCGGATGACCGCCATCGCTTCTTCCTCCTCGGCAATCGCCAGATCGCGCTGGAACACGACGGCATCCTTCACCGCCTGCTGCATCGCGCGCTGCAGCGGCACCGGCCAGCTCTCATAGGACGCGCGATGCAGGAAGACCGGCCGCGATACATAGAAATGACCGGTCAAGGTGTGGAAGCGATGATACTTGTGCGCACCATAGGTGACGGTGTTGGCGAGCGGATTTTCCTGCGCGTCGATCTCGCCGGCCACGATGGCCTTGAGGGCTTCGGTCAAGTCCCATCGCAGAGGCGTCGCGCCCAGCAATTCGAAAGTGCGCGCCTGCACCTTGCTCGGCAGCACGCGAATGGTCATGCCCGCGATGTCGGCGGGCGTGCGAATGGGTTTCACCTTGTTGGAGACATGCCTAAAGCCGTTCTCGAACCAGCCGAGAATGCGATAGCCGACACGCTCCTCGATCTTCTGCACGAAAAAGGTGCCCATCTCTCCGTCGATGGCGGCGCGCGCCTTGTCGCGGTCGGAGAACAGGAACGGCAGGTCGGCGATGCCGAGTTCGGGCACCCGGTCGGTCAGATAACTTGAAGATTGGTAGCCGAGGTTGAGAATGCCGCTCTCGACCAGCCAGAGAATGTCCTCCGAGCGGTAGCCGAAATCCATGATGTTCCAGACATACTTCACGTCCACGTCGGCGCCGAATTCGGCCTCCAGCCGGTCGCCGATGAACTTGAGCGCCTTGCTGAAACAGGTGGTCGCCGGGCCGTAACCACCCATGCGGATTTGTATCTTCGCGGCCATTCACAGCTTCCTTTCGCACCGATTTTCACCTAATCGAAAGCAGGCCGGTGCCAGAAAGCACATTGCATGAATGATACACGCAATTTCAAGTTGGCCGGAGTGATGGGCTGGCCGGTGGCGCAGTCGCGCTCCCCGAGGCTGCATGGCTATTGGCTCGCTCATTACGGCATTGCGGGCGCCTATGTGCCGCTGCCGGTCGCGCCCGAGCGGCTGGCCGATGCACTGAAAGGTTTGCCCGCGCTCGGATTTGCTGGCTGCAACGTCACCATTCCGCACAAGCTCGACGTGCTGAAGCTGGTCGACAAAGTCGATCCGCTGGCGGCCCGCATCGGCGCCGTGAACACCGTCGTCGTCGAGCAAGACGGTTCATTGTCCGGGTTCAATACCGACGGCTACGGCTTTGTCGAAAGCCTGCGCGCCATCCGCAAGGACTGGACAGCCGGCGCCGGTCCGGTCGTTGTCCTCGGCGCCGGCGGCGGCGCGCGCGCGATTGTCGTTACCCTGGTCGCCGAGGGCGCAAGCGAAGTGAGATTGCTCAATCGCACCGAGGCTGGCGCGCAGGAACTGGCCTCCGCCGTCGGCCCGCAGGTTCGCGTGCTTCCGTGGGATACGCGCACCGACGCGCTCCACGGCGCTGCGTTGCTGGTCAACACCACCAGCCAGGGCATGGTCGGACAGCCGCCGCTCGACATCGCGCTCGACGCGCTGCCGAAGACCGCTCTGGTCAGCGATATTGTCTACAATCCGCTGATCACGCCGCTGCTTGCGGCCGCAAGGGCACGCGGCAACACCATCGTCGACGGGCTCGGCATGCTGCTGCATCAGGCGCGGCCGGCCTTTCGCGCCTTTTACGGCGTAATGCCAGACGTCACGCCCGACCTTCGGAAAGCAGTCGAATCGACGCTGTGATCAGGAGCGACCGAAACTCGGGACGTGCCGCATCAGTCTTTTCATCCGACCGCGTGCCCGCGCCATCCAGACCCCGCGCTTCTCGGCCATAATCGCAATGCCCATCAAGGCCGCCGGCGTCACAATCAGCGTCAGGATGGTCGCGAAGCCGAGCCCGAACACGATCGCCGTCGACAGGCTGATCCACCATTGCGTGGACGGCGCGCCAATATTGATCTCGCGCATCAGGAAATCGAGATTGACGCCGAAGGCGATCGGCAGCACGCCGAGAATCGCGGTGACGGCGGTGAGCACCACCGGCCGTGCGCGCTCACGGCACGTCTCGATGATCGCGTCATAGGCCGCGACGCCCTCGCGCCGCAACCGGTCATAAGTGTCGATCAGCACGATGTTGTTGTTCACGATTACGCCGGCATTGGCAATCACGCCTATGCCAGTCATCACCACGCCGAACGGCTGGCCCATGATCATCAGGCCGAGCAGCACGCCTATGGTCGAAAGAATGACCGCGGTCAGCACCAGGCCGACCGAGGTGAGGCGGTTGAACTGCGCCAGAAGGATCGCGAAGATCAGGAACAGCGCGGTGCCGAACGCGCCCATCAGGAATGCTCCGGCCTTTTCACGCTCCTCGTCCTCGCCCTTCAGCTTCCAGACAACGCCTGTGCCGAGATCGGTCTTGTTCAATTCGGCCGCGATGTCCTGCTGCACTTTCGCTGCCTGCACGCCTTCGGCGATATTCGCCGACACCGTCATCACCCGGTTGCCGGCGACGCGGTTGATATAGCCGACGCGCTGGGCCGGGACGCGCTGCACGAAATTCCCGATCGGGACCTGGCCGGACGGCGTCTGCACACGCAACTCATCGAGCTGGTCGAGGCTGCGCCGGTCATCCGGGAAGCGCACCAGAATGTCCACGGCCTTGTCGCTTTCGGCCGGCCGATATTCCGTGACCTTCACGCCGTTGGTGACAAGCTGAACCGCCGTGCCGACCGTATTGGGACCGGCCCCGTATTTGGCCGCTTCCGCCTTGTCGACATCGATCTTCCAATCGATGCCGGGCAGCGGGAGGCCGTCGTCAAGGTCGCGAACGTCTGCGCGTTGCGACAGGATCCCGGCCACTTTCTTGGCCACACCCGGCAGCACTTCGGGATCAAGCGCGCCGATCTGCACCTGGATGGGCTTGCCGGTCGGCGGGCCGGCACGCGGTGCCGTGACCTCCACCAGAATGCCAGGAATGTCCGCGGTCTTTTCGCGGATAGTGTCCATGATCTTGGAGGCCGGATCGCGTTCCTTCCAATCGGCAAACTCGAACTGGATGACGCCGATTGTGTCCTCGGTGATCTCGTTCGAACCGCGCGGCTGCTCGCCGACGCGAGTATAGACCGTCTTGAGACCAGAGAATTCCAGCACCCGCTTCTCGACATCGCCGAGCAGGCGGTTCTTCTCGTCGAGCGAGATATTCCCGCGCGCATGCACAATCACTTGGCCGTAATCCGGCTCGACATTCGGGAAGAATTCGACGCCGCGGCCGAATTTGCCATAAGCGACCTGCACCGCCACCAGAAGGAAGGCGGCCAGCGCCAGCGTGGTGCCGGGATGGCGCAAGGCCAGCCGCACCGTCCGCATATAAAATCCGCGATCAGACGCACGCTCGTCATGCGCCACTGGCGCCGCCTTGCCAAGCAGAGCACCTAGTGTCGGCGTGAAGAACAGCGCCACCACCAGCGAGGCCGACAAGGTCGCGATCAGGGTGATCGGCATGTATTTCATGAACTGTCCGACCACGCCCGGCCAGAACAGCAGCGGCGAGAAGGCGGCGACGCGGGTCGCCGTCGCGGCGATCACCGGCCCGGCCATGCGCTTGGCGGCGAGCGAATAGGCCTCCTTCGCCGGCATGCCTTCCGACATGCGGCGTTCGGCGAATTCGGACACGATGATGGCGTCGTCGACCAGCATGCCGACCGCCAGGATCAGCGAGAACAGCACGACGATATTCACCGTCAGGCCGGCGAGATACAGCCCAAGCACGCCGGCGAGGAAGGCCGCCGGGATCGCGATGCCGATGAACAGCGAGGCGCGGAATCCCAGCGTGAACAGCATGATGACGGCCACCAGCAGCACCGCGGTCACCACCGAATTCTGCAGCTCCTGCAGCATGGTACGGATGGTTTTCGACTTGTCCTGGGTGAAGGTGACCTGCACGCCCTGCGGCCAGGTGGTCTTCAGTTTCTCGACCAGCGCCTTCACGCCGTCGACCGTCTCGATCAGGTTCGCGCCGGTGCGTTTCGACACCTCGATGGTCATGGCCGTCTGGCCGTTGACCCGCGTCACCGAAGTCGCATCCTTGAAGGTCGGACGCACCTGCGCGACATCGCCGACGGTGATGGTCGCGCCGGAGGTGGCGGCGACCGGGACTTTCAGCACGTCCTGCGGCTTCTCGATCAGGCCGGGCACTTTCACCGCAAAGCGGCCGGTGCCGCCTTCCAGCGCGCCGGCGGCGATCAGGCTGTTCGAGGCATTGACCGTCGAAATGAGTTGATCGAGCGACACCCCATAGCTCTTGAGCAGCATCGGCTCGACAATGATTTCCACGGCCTCCTCGCGCGAACCACGCAATTCCGCCGACAGCACGCCCGGGACCTGCTCGATCGCATTCTTGGCCGCGCGCGCGATCCGCAGCATCGAGCGCTCCGGCATGTCACCCGACAACGCCACGACCAGTACGGGATAAAGGGAGAGATTGACCTCCTGCACCACCGGTTCGTCGGCATCGCGCGGCAGATCCCGCTTGGCCTGATCGACCTTGGCGCGCACGTCCGCGAGCGCCGATTTCGAATCGAACCCCGCCTCGAATTCCAGCAACACGTAGCCACCGCCTTCATAGGCGGTGGAGCGCATCTCCTTCACGTTGCCGACCGACTTCAATTGGGTTTCGACCGGGCGCAGCAGCAGACGCTCGGCATCTTCCGGGCTGATGCCGCGCTGGGTGAGCTGCGTATAAATGATCGGAATCTTGACGTCGGGCTCGGCTTCCTTGGGAATCGCGCGATAGGACACGCAGCCCGCCAGCAGCAGAAAGATCAGCGTCGCGATCGTCAGACGCGCATGGCTGATGGCATAGTCGATAAGCTTGAACATGATGCGCTTCTTCTGCTTGCGATGACGTTCAGCGGCTCGACGCCGTCGTTTCGGGCGCCGGCACCGCCTGTACCACCTGGCCCTCGCGCACGAAATCCTGACCCTGCACAATCACGCGGGCCTGATTGGGAATGCCGGCGACCCACATATAGGCCTGCTCGTCCTCGACGACGCTGATCGGCACGAAATCCACCTTGCCTTCACCGACCACGATGCGGACGCCGAGATCGCCGGCCGACGAGAAGGTCAGCGCCGAGCGCGGCACGCGCGAGGCCTGAACCGGCACCATCGGAATCGCGACTTCCGCCGTGATGCCGTCGGGAATTGTTCCGTCGGGATTCTTGACTTCGACCTCGACGCGATAGGTCCGCGTGGTCGGACTGGCTGATTTCGACACGAACCGGACACGGCCGGTCGCCTTCTGGCCCGTGACCAGCCGGATGTCGGCGGTGTCGCCGAGCTTGATGCCGGCCAGCCTGCGTTCCGATACCTCAACCACGGCCAGCATGGGATCGAGCGCGACCATCTGCGCCACTTCCTTGCCGGCCATCGAGAAGGCCGCGCCGCCGACTTCGGCCGGCGTATCGGTGATGACGCCGTCCCATGGCGCGCGCACGACGCCGCGATCCCGTTCCGCCTCGGCCTGGGCCAGACCGGCTTCGGCGGCTTTGAATTGCGATTCCAGATTGACGAGTTCAAGTTTCGGCAGGGTGCCCTGCTCGATCAGCTTGCGGCGCGCTTCCAGTTCGGTTCTGCGCTGCGTGAAAAGAGCGCGCGCCTGCGCGACCTGCGCCTCGCGCGCATCGTCGGACAGGATGGCGATGATGTCGCCCTTCTTCACGTGCTGGCCGCGCTTGACCCGCAATTCGGTGAGAGCCCCGCCGGTGCGCGCCGTCACCGCCACCTTGCGGTCGGCTTCGGTGCGGCCGGACAGAATGAGCTTGCGGCTGTGCGGAGCGCTTTGCGTTTCGACCACGGCGACACGGAACAGTTTCTGCGCCTCACCGTTGCGGAGCGCGGCCTTGCTGTCGGCGCTCTCGTGCGGAATCAGATGCCCGGAAGCGATCCAGGCGACAGCCGCAACCACAAGGCCGACAGCGACAATACGGCTACCCTTCATCGGGATACTCCTTCGCTCCGGGCCGCGCGCGGCTGAAGCATGAAACGCATGATGTTCATGAAAATCGGTACCGACGTCGCAGGATCGAAATCTGGATGCACCGCCCGCCGCCACCAGACTCCGTCGGCAAACAGAATGATCGTCGTGACGACGGCGTCGAAATCAACGTCGGAAGAAATGTCGCCGCGCTCGGCGGCCGCACGCAGAAGCGCATGCAGCCGCGTGCGAACATCGGTGTCGAAATCGCGCATGATGCGCCCGATGGTAGGGCTGCGCCGGCTTTCCGAGACCAGCTCCGTGCAGAGACCGACATCGTCCATCGAACGCTCGACGAAGTGATGACGCGCCAACTCCTCCAGCGTCCCGAAAAAGTCGGCTGCATGCTGGGCGCTTGCGAGTTCGGCGCCGACTTCGGCGCGATCGCGCTCGGCAATGCCGGCGATGATCGATTCCTTCGACGGAAAGTAGCGGTAGAGATTGCCGGGGCTCATGCCGGCTTCCACACAGATCTGCTGCATGGACGCCTGATGAAAGCCCATGCGCGCAAAACACGTTTTAGCCGCGTCGAGGATTTCGGCGCGGCGATCTTGCTGGAGCTGGACACTGGGGCGGCGCATCCGTTGGGTACCCCGTTGCTGCAATGCGGTAAAAGAGAATGAACGTTCGCTCTCAAGTATTCCGGCAGGCCGTCACAGTCAACGGGAATGCATATCCCGCAAATGAATATTATTGATAAGTGAAATCAAGGACTTATATAGCCGATCCGCTACCGGCAGCCCGCGCCCGAATCTCGTCCACGGCCTCCAGCACCCGCTCCGGGGTCGCCGGGGCATCCAATTTGGCGGCCAGCCGATAATCGGAAAGACTCGAAATCGCATCCCGGATCGCCAGCCAGACCGACAGCGCCAGCATCAAAGGCGGCTCCCCGACCGCCTTGGACCGGAACACGGTCTCTTCCCGGTTGGGTGCATCCGGAAGAATGCGCGCGTTGAAAACCGGTGGCGCGTCGCGGCTGCCGGGAATCTTGTAGGTCGACGGCCCGTGCGTACGCAGCCGTCCCTTCTCGTCCCAGAACAATTCCTCGGTCGTCAGCCAGCCCATGCCCTGCACGAACGCACCTTCGATCTGGCCGAGATCGATGGCCGGATTGAGCGACTGCCCGCAATCCTGTACGAGTTCGGCGCGCAGCACGCGCGATTCACCGGTGAGCGTGTCGATGGCGACCTCGGCGGCAGCGGCGCCATAGGTGAAGTAATAGAACGGCCGGCCGCTATTGGTGGCGAAGTCCCAGTGAATTTTCGGCGTACGGTAATAGCCAGTGGCGGAGAGCGAGACACGCTTCTCCCATGACAGCGCGGCAAGCTCCGCGAACGACATCGAGCGGTTGCCGGCATAGACGCGGTTCTGCTGAAAAACGATCTCACCGGCGGGAATATTGAACTGCTCAGCCGCGACGTCGGTCATCCGCGCCTTGATCCGCTCGGCGGCGTTGAGCGCCGCCATGCCGTTGAGGTCGGAGCCGGAGGACGCCGCCGTCGGAGAGGTGTTCGGCACCTTGGCGGTGGTCGTCGCCGTGATGCGGATATTGTCGATGTCGATCTGAAAGGCTTCCGCAACCACCTGCGCGACCTTGATGAACAGCCCCTGCCCCATCTCGGTGCCGCCATGATTCAGCGTGACGCTGCCGTCGGTATAGACATGCACCAGCGCACCAGCCTGGTTGAGGGCTGGCCGGTTGAAGGAAATGCCGAATTTCACCGGCATCGTGGCGAGGCCCTTCTTGATGATCGTGCTCTGCCTGTTGAACGCGACGATCTCCTCGCGCCAGCGCGCAAGATCGACGTTGCGGTCAAGCTCCTCGAGGACCCGCGCGATGATGTTGTCTTCGACCTTCATGCCATAGGGGGTAACGTCGTTCCGCCCGATGCCGTAAAAATTGCGCTCACGCACGGCTTCCGGCGATGTGCTAAGATGGCGCGCGATCATCTCGATGATGGTTTCGATCGCGAACATGCCCTGCGGCCCGCCATAGCCGCGGAATGCCGTATTGGAAACGATATTTGTCTTGCAGGCATATCCGCGAAAGCGAAGGTTCGGCAGCCAGTAGCAATTGTCGGAATGGCAGAGCGCGCGCGTCAGCACGGCTGGCGTATGGTCGGCGACATTGCCGCCGTTCGCGGCCAGCATCAGATCCAGCCCGTCGATCAGACCGCCGTCGTCGAAGCTGACCTCATAGCGGATCAGGAAGGGATGGCGCTTGCCGGTCGCACGCATGTCGTCGTCGCGCGGCAGGCGAAGTTTCACCGGCCGCCGCGTCTTCCAGGCCAGCACCGCGGCGATGCCGGCGATCATGGTCGCCTGGCTCTCCTTGCCGCCAAAGCCGCCGCCCATGCGCCGCACCTCGCACGTCACTGCATTGAACGGAATTCCCAAAAGATGGGCGACGCCGTGCTGGATCTCGGTCGGATGCTGGGTCGAGGAAAAGACATGCATCTCACGGCCTTCACCCGGCGTTGCAATGGCGATCTGCCCCTCGAGATAGAAATGATCCTGCCCGCCGCAGTTGAATTCGCCCGACAGACGATGCGCGGCCGTCTTCAGTGCCGCATCGACGTCGCCTCGTGTCATGATCTGCGGCGGCGCCACGAATTGCTCTCGCTCGATGGCTTCATCGAGCGAGAGCACCGGCGCGAGTGGTTCGTAATCGACCCGGACGAGCTTGGCTGCCGCGCGCGCCTGATCGAGCGTACCTGCCGCGATCGCGGCCACCGGCTGGCCGTCATATTCCACCATATCAGTCGGCAACAGCGGCTCGTCGGGGCGGATGGGGCCGATATCGTTCTTGCCCGGAATATCTTTTGCCAAAATGGCGGCCACCACGCCCGGCGCAGCGAGTGCAGCGGTCAGATCGATCGCCTTGATGCGCGCATGCGCATGCGGGCTGAGCACCAGCGCAGCCTCAAGGCTGCCCGGCACATTGGGAATGTCATCAAGATAGAGCGCGCTACCGCTGACATGTCCCGCGGCGCTGTCATGCCGGACCGACGCGTGAATGCCACCCGGAACGCGTGCGAGCGGCGCGCTCATAATGCCCACACCTGCGCCGGCTGCCCCGACGTTGTCTCGGCATGGACACGGCGCACCAGATTAGCCGCCGCGCACAGACGGTAAGCGGCCGCGCCGCGATGATCGCTCATCGGCTGGAAATCCTGCGCGATGGCTTGATCGATTCTCGCAATCGAGTCTTCGGACCATGGCTGCCCGTTCAACGCGGCCTCGACATGTTTCGCACGCGCCGCCTGTGCCGCCATACCGCCGAACGCAGCGCGCAGGTCGCGCACCACTCCGCTGGTGACCGACAGACTGAAGGCTGCGACCACGGTTGAAATGTCCTGATCGAACCGCTTCGACAGCTTGTAGGCGGTGAAGATGCGATCCTTGCCAAGCAGCGGAATCCGGACCGCCGCAATGAATTCATCTTGCGCCATCGCGGTCTTGCGGTAGCCGAGAATGAATTGCTCGACTGGCAGCCAGCGTGACCCGGCCTGTGTGTGCAGCTTCACCTCGGCGTTCAAGGCCATCAGGCAGGGAATGGTGTCGCCGATCGGGGACGCAGTGGCGAGATTGCCGGCAAACGTTCCAAGATTGCGGATCTGGCGCGAGCCGATGCGACGCACCAGCGCGGCGAAGGAAGGAAAGTGCTTTTCCAGCAGCGGCAGGGCTTCGGAATATGTCACGGCGGCGCCAAATTCGAGTACGCCATCCTTGTCGCTGACGCGCTTGAGTTCGGAAACGCCGACAGTCCAGATCACCGCAGGAAATGCCTCGCGCTCCTTGCTGACCCGCAGACCCAGATCGGTGCCGCCGCCGAGCAGGATGGCGTCGGGAAATTGTGCCCTTAAAACAGCCAGTTCGTCGACAGACTTCGGTAAATGGAAAATCTGGCCGCCGTTGCAATAATTCGCGCCGGACGACATCGAGCCGCCGGCCACGGGCAGCTCCTTCAGGCACCCGGCCGGGACCGGCTGCAACTTGCGACAGGCATCCACGATCGGGCGGTAGCCGGTGCAGCGGCAGAGGTTACCAGCCAGCGCCTCATGAATGGCGTCGTCGTCCTTGCCGCCCGGCTCCTGCGAAAAAGCGAACATCGCCATGGCAAATCCGGGCGTGCAAAAGCCGCATTGGGTCGCATCGGCTTCGACAAGGGCATGCTGCACCGGGTGCAAGGTGCCGTCGCGCCCCGCCAGTCCCTCGATCGTCAGAACCTCGCGCCCGTCGAGCTGTGGGACGACCATCAGACAGGAATTTACCGCCTCAAATTCCGGGCCGTTCTGGCCGGGTTTGGCGAGCGCCACCGTGCAAGCTCCGCAATCGCCTTCGGCGCAACCCTCCTTGGTGCCCGTCAGGCGTTCGACGCCGCGCAGATAATCGAGCACCGTCATGGTGGGCGAAATGCCCTCCACGGCTCTCGGCATCCCATTCAAACGGAAGCGGATCGGCAATTCGCAAGTCCTTGTCGTAGCCCAGCCGGGGCCGGCTCATATTGCAGCCACTACAATAGATGCAACCTCCGGGCCGGGCGAACCAGCCACCCGGGCGGCGGCGGCCCACACCCGGCCCATCCGCGGCTTTTGGACGCAAACCTGCGTAAAGCCAAGGACCGCCCGCCGCCGCTACGCAAATTGACCTCTTCCCGCATCGCCGCTACCGTTTGAAAAAAAACGTCATAACAAACATCATTTCTGGGAGGATATCGATGCGCAAACTCGTCATCGCATTGGCTGGCTTGACTGCAACCGCAGTCGCCGTTTCGCCTGCGCTCGCACAAGGCACGGTCAAGGTCGGCCTGGTCATGGAATATTCCGGCCAATTCGCGGATGCCGCCACGCAACTGGATAACGGCATCAAGCTTTACATGAAGAAGCATGGCGACACCGTCGCCGGCAAGAAGATCGAGATTATCCGCAAGGATGTCGGCGGTCCGGCGCCGGACGTGTCCAAGCGGCTCGCGCAGGAGCTCGTGGTGCGCGACAATGCCGACATTCTCGCCGGCTTCGTGCTCACACCGAATGCTCTGTCAGCCTCGGACGTGTCAGAGCAGGCGAAGAAGTTCATGGTCATCATGAACGCCGCCACATCCATCATCACCACCAAGTCGAACTATTCGGTTCGCTCTTCGCTCACGCTGCCGCAGGTCTGCGCGACCTTCGGAACCTGGGCACACAAAAACGGCACCAGGAAAGTCTACACGATGGCGTCCGATTACGGCCCCGGACACGATTGCGAGGGCGCCTTCTCCAATGCCTTCAAGGCGGCAGGCGGCGAAATCGTCGGCGCTGTGCGCATGCCGGTGGCCAATCCGGACTTCTCGGCCTTCGTGCAGCGCGCCAAGGATATCAATCCCGAATCCATCTTCATCTTCGTGCCCGGCGGCGCGCAGCCGGCGGCGCTCGGCAAGGCGCTTGCCGAACGCGGGGTCGATCCCAAGAAGATCAAGGTCATGGGAACCGGCGAGGTCACGGACGATTCGGCGCTCAAGAATATGGGCGACGACGCCCTCGGTATCCTCACCGCATGGCATTACGACCACAACCACGACTCCAAGATGAACAAGGAATTCGTCGCGGCCTACAAGAAGGAGTACGGCGGCCTCAATCCAAACTTCTTCGCGGTTGGCGGATATGACGGGATGCATCTGATCTACGAGGCGCTGAAGAAGACCGGCGGCAAGACCGATGGCGACGCCCTGATCAATGCCGCCAAGGGCATGAAATGGGAAAGCCCGCGCGGCACGATGTCGATCGATCCGGAAACCCGCGATGTGGTGCAGACGGTCTATATCCGCCGCGTGCAGAAGGTCGGCGGCACCAACGTCAATGTGGAATTCGACAAGGTGGTCGACGTCAAGGATCCGGTTAAGGCCGCAATGAAGAAATAGGCAATCGCGCAGCCGCGCCAACGTCACTACTCGAAGACCGGCGCGCCAGGCTCATCAGCCTGGCGCGCTGCAATTAAGAACACTTTGAACAGGTGTCCTCGTCCATGCGTAACGCCACCTCGAAAAAATTCCCGTTCCGCGCCGATCAGGTCGGCAGTCTGCTGCGCCCCGGAAAGCTGAAAGCTGCGCGCGACCAGGCAGCGAGAAACGAGATTACCCCTCAGCAATTGCACGCAATCGAGGATGCCTGCATCCGGGAGGCGATTGCGCTGCAGGAATCGACCGGACTGCAGGCCATCACCGACGGCGAATTCCGCCGCGCCTTCTGGCATGTGGATTTTCTTACCGGCTTTGACGGCATCGTCTGGACGCACGGCGACTATGCCGTCAGCTTCAAGGGCGACGACGGAAGAACTGCGCACATGTCGTCCATGCTGGTGGTGAACAGCAAGGTCCGCCGCAGCAAGCCGATCATGGTGGACGATTTCAAGTTCTTGAAATCGGCGACGTCACGCACGGCAAAATTCTGCATCCCCTCGCCGACTTATCTGCACATGCGCGGCGGCCGCAAGGTCATCGACCGGACGGCCTATCCCGACATCGAGGAGTTCTGGGCCGATATCGTGCGTGCCTATCGCGAGGAAACCGCGGATATAGCGAAAGCCGGCTGCGGCTACCTGCAACTCGATGACGTGTCCTTTGCGACCCTTTGCGACAGCGGCGTCCAAGACCAGGTCAAGAAGGACGGCGAAGACCCGATCGCGCTCGCCAACCTTTATGCCGATATCGTCAACGCCATCACCAGGGATCGCGGTGACATGGCGATCACCATGCATACTTGCCGCGGCAACGCCATGAGCATGTGGATGGCGGACGGCGGATATGAGCCGGTCGCCGAAATCATCTTCGGCAAGGTGGACGTCGATGGCTTTTTCCTTGAATACGACACCGGTCGCGCCGGCGGCTTCGAGCCATTGCGCTTTGTGCCGAAGTCGAAAAAGATCGTGCTCGGACTGGTCAGCTCGAAAGTGCCGGAGCTGGAATCCAAGGACGCCCTGAAGCGCCGCATCGACGAAGCCGCAAAATTCATCCCCCTGGATAATTTGTGCATCAGCCCGCAATGCGGCTTCGCCTCGACTCATCACGGCAACAAGGTCACCGAGGACATTGAGCGCCGCAAGCTGGCGCTGTGCGTCGAGGTCGCCAGCGAGGTCTGGGGCAACGCCTGAACCGCGAGGTGGGCCGCGAGTGGGCAGGCGCCGGGAATAGATTCGACCGCAAAAAGGTTCCAGATTAGAATTCCATAATGCTTCTGGCAGTGAAGCAGGGGAGGATGATGTGCGAGGGTATCTGACCAGACTCGGATTCTGCGGCGCGCTGGCCGCTTTTGCTGTTTCGCCGGTGCAAGCGCAGAGCACGGTCAAGATCGGCGTCATCCTGCCCTATTCCGGACCGCTGGCCGATACCGCCACCCAGATGGACGGCGGCATCAAGCTGTTCATGCAGCGCCATGGCGACACCGTTGCCGGAAAGAAGATCGAGATCATCCGCAAGGACACCGGCGGCATCGCGCCCGATGTGGCGCGGCGGCTGGCCCAGGAACTGGTCGTCCGCGACGGCGTCGACATCCTAACCGGCTTCGTCCTGACGCCGAACGCCCTGGCGGCCGCCGCCGTGTCGGAGCAAGCAAAAAAACCGATGGTGATCATGAACGCGGCGACCTCGATCATCACGACCAAGTCGCCCTATGCCGTGCGCGTGTCCATGACCTTGCCGCAGATCACCGAACCGCTGGGCGCCTGGGCATTCCGCAACGGAATCAAGAACGCCTTCACCATGGTGTCCGATTACGCACCCGGACATGACGCCGAGCAGGGTTTCCAGCGCGCCTTCAAGGCAGCCGGCGGCGAGATCGTCGGCGCCATCCGCACGCCGGTGAACAATGTCGACTTCTCCGCCTATGCCCAGCGCGTGAAGGACGCCAATCCGCAATCGGTATTCATATTCGTGCCGGCCGGCAAGGAGCCCGCCGCCGTGATGAAGAGCCTCGCCGAACGCGGCGTGACGCCGGACAAGATCAAGATCCTGGGTTCAGGCGAGATCGTCGACGATACCGGCCTGAAAAGCATGGGCGACGAGGCACTCGGCGTCATCACCTCCTATCACTACGATCGCAGCCACAATTCCCAGCTGAACAAGGAGTTCGTCAAGGATTTCCGTGCCGCCAACGGCACTCTGAATCCGAACCTGCTCGCGGTCGGCGGCTATGACGGTATGCACCTGATCTACGAGACGCTGAAGAAGACCAAGGGCAATCCCGAAGCCGAGGCATTCATCGGCGCGGCCAAGGGCATGTCATGGGAAAGCCCGCGCGGCTCGGTGCAGATCGATCCGGAAACCCGTGACGTAGTGCAGACCATCTATGTTCGCAAGGTCGAGAAGGTCGGCGGCGAACTCACCAATATCGAATTCGACAAGACCGAAAACGTGAAGGACCCGGTCAAGGCACGGATGCCGAAATAACCGGGCGCAGAATCCAAGAGCAAAGTCAGGGAGAAATGTCATGAGGAAATTGTTCGTCAGCCTCGGAAGCCTTGCGGCGGCGGCGCTTGTTGCCGCGCCGGCCTCGGCGCAGCAACCCATCAAGATCGGCCTGATCATGCCCTATTCGGGCCAGTTCGCCGATGCCGCCACCCAGATGGACAACGCCATCAAACTCTATGTGAAGCAGAAGGGCGACACGGTCGCCGGCCGAAAGGTCGAGTTCATCCGCAAGGATACCGGCGGCATCGCGCCCGACGTCGCCAAGCGCCTCGCGCAGGAACTGATCGTGCGCGACAACGTGGACCTGCTTGCCGGGTTCGTGCTGACGCCGAACGCACTCGCCGCCGGCGACGTGTCGGAACAGGCCAAGAAATTCATGGTCGTGATGAATGCCGCGACCTCGATCATCACCACCAAGTCGCAATACATGGTGCGGACCTCGCTCACGACCCCGCAGGTGAATGAGTCGCTCGGCACATGGGCGGCGACCAAGGGCGGCGTGAAGAAGGTCTATACTATGGTCTCGGATTTCGGTCCGGGCCTCGACGCCGAAGGCGCATTCCAGCGCGGCTTCAAAGAGGCCGGCGGCGAAGTCATCGGCCAGGTGAAGATGCCGGTGGCCAATCCCGATTTCTCGGCCTTCGTGCAGCGTGCCAAGGATCTCAACCCCGAATCCATCTACATCTGGGTGCCCGGCGGCGCGCAGCCGCCCGCCCTCGGCAAGGCTTTGGCCGAACGCGGCATCGATCCGAAAAAAACCCGGGTCATGGGTCAGGGCGAAGTAACCGATGACGCAGCGCTCAAGAGCATGGGCGACGTGGCGCTCGGAATCATCACCGCCTTCCACTACGACCCCAACCACAATTCGGCGATGAACAAGGACTTTGTGAAGTCGTATAATGAGGCTTATGGCCGCAATCCCGATTTCTTTAGCATCGGCGGCTGGGATGGTATGCACGTGATCTACGAAGCGCTGAAGAAGACCAGCGGCAAGACCGACGGTCAGACGCTGGTGGACGCGGCCAAGGGGATGAAATGGGAGAGCCCGCGCGGGCCGATCTCGATTGATCCGCAGACCCGCGATATCGTGCAGAATGTCTATATCCGCCGCGTCGAGAAGGTGGATGGCAAGATCGTCAATGTCGAGTTCGACAAGGTCGAGAACGTGAAAGACCCGGTCAAAGCCCGGATGAAGTGATCGTCAACAGGTTCCACGGACAGACGGCCTAAGGATCGAAGCTCACTATGATCGGACCTGTGATTGGCGTCCTGTTCGACGGCTTCGCGTACGGGATGCTCCTGTTCCTGCTGTCCGTGGGACTGTCGGTGACGCTGGGGATGATGAATTTCGTCAACCTGGCGCATTGCGCCTTCGCCATGCTGGGCGCCTACGTCACCGTTTTCTTGATGAACGACCTGAAATGGCCGTTTCTGGCCACGTTGCCGTTCGCCTTTCTGGCGGCGGCATTCGTGAGCGTTCTGCTGGAGCGTACGCTCTATCGGCGCCTCTACCGCGCCAGCGATCTCGACCAGGTACTGCTCACCATCGGCCTCGCCTTCGTGTCGGTCGCGGTCGCCGCCTACATCTTCGGCACCGTCCTGCAGCCGGTGCAAATGCCGCCCTATCTGCGCGGCTCGTTCAATGTGATGGGCGTGAATTTCGCGGTCTACCGGCTGTTCCTGGTCGCGGTCGCACTCGCCATCACGCTGATTCTCGTGCTGACGCTGGAATATACCCGCTTCGGCGCGCAGGTGCGGGCGGCAGTCGACAACCAGCGCATGGCGCGCGGTCTTGGCATCAATGTCGACGGCGCCTTCGCCGTCACCTTCGCGCTCGGCTCCGGGCTCGCAGGTCTGGGCGGCGCACTCGCGATCGAGATCGTCGGCCTCGATCCCTCCTTTGCGTTCATCTACCTGGTCTATGTGCTGATTGTGGTCTCGGTCGGCGGGCTTGGCTCGATCGGCGGCTCTTTCCTCGCGGCCAGCCTGATCGGCATCAGCGACGTGGCCGGCAAATATTATGTGCCGGAGCTTGGCGCCTTCCTGATCTATCTGGTGATGATCCTGCTGTTGATGTGGCGGCCGGCCGGCCTGTTCGGGAGACGCTGAGCCATGTCGCTGACCACAGACCCGGTTTCCGGCCCCTATCAATATCTCAAGGCGCAGAGCCGCTGGCGCGTGCTCGAAGTCGCATTCTGGCTGTGCACACTGCTGCCCTATTTCCTGTTCCCCAACTATCTCGTGCTGGCGAGCCAGATCGCGATCACCGCCCTGTTCGCGCTCTCGCTTGATCTCATTCTCGGCTATGCCGGCATCGTGTCGCTCGGGCACGCCGCGTTTTTCGGGCTGGGCGCCTATGCCGCCGGCATTCTTTCGAAGCACGGCTGGGGCGAACCAATCACCGGTCTAATCGTCGGCGGCGTGATCGCGGCTTTGGTCGGGTATGCGTCGAGCTTCATCATCTCGCGCTTCCGCCATCTGACCCTGATCATGATCACCCTCGGTCTCGGTCTGTTGCTGCATGAAGCAGCGAACAGCGCGCATTTTCTCACCGGCGGCGCCGACGGCCTGCAAGGCGTGAAGATCTGGAAGATTTTCGGCCTCTACGGTTTCGACCTCTGGGGCTATACCGCCTACACCTATTCGCTGATCGTGCTGTTTCTCGGCTTCCTGCTGGCGCGGCGCATCACCAACTCGCCGTTCGGTCTCGCCTTGCGCGGCATTCGCGAGAACGCCGTGCGCATGCCGGCGATCGGCGCGCCGAGCCACGCGCATATCCGAAAAATCTACACCATCTCAGCCGCTATGGCCGGCGTCGCCGGCGCCCTCCTGGCGCAGACCACCGAGACCGTGGCGCTCGAAGTATTGAGCTTCCAGCGGTCCGCCGACACGCTGGTGATGCTGGTGCTGGGCGGCGCCGGGATGCTGTATGGCGGCATCGTCGGTTCCGCCATCTTCATGATCGCCCGCGACCAGTTTTCCGGGATCAATCCGCAATACTGGTATTTCTGGATCGGACTGCTGCTGATCGTGGTGGTGATGGTGCTGCCGAACGGCGTTCTCGGCGGCCTGAAAAAGCTCTTCACGACCTGGCGGGGGCCGTCGTGAGCGCGCCCGACAAAACCATTCCCGCTCTGTCGACACAGAGCGTCGATAAAAGCTTCGGCTCACTGGTCGTTGCCAAGGGCATCAGCCTCACGCTGCCGCAAGGCGAGCGCTACGCCCTGATCGGCCCCAACGGCGCCGGCAAGACCACGCTGATCAACCTGATGACGGGAATGCTCAATCCCGACAATGGCCGGATCTTCCTCGGCGGGGACGACATCACCACGCTCAAGCCGGATGCCCGCGTCAAACGCGGACTGGTGCGCACTTTCCAAATCAACACGCTGTTCCCGCATCTGACTGCGCTGGAATCCGTGACGCTGGCGATCTGCGAGCGGCGCGGCGACGCCGGCGTGTGGTGGAAAGGCCTGCCTTCCTATCACCGTGACGCCGAGGAGGCCTATGGCATTCTCAGTTCGCTCAAGCTCAGCCCCGTCGCCTACAAGCCGACGCATGAACTCGCCTATGGCCAGCAGCGCCTGCTGGAAATCGCGCTGGCCCTCGCCACAAAACCGAAGGTGCTGCTGCTCGACGAGCCGGCCGCCGGCGTGCCGCACGAGGAAAGCTCCGAACTGTTCTCGGTGATCGCGGAGTTGTCAAAGGACATCGCCATCCTTTTCATCGAGCACGACATGAACGTGGTGTTCCGCTTCGCCAGCCGCATCATCGTGATGGTAGGCGGCGCCATCCTGGTCGACGGCACGCCGGACGAGATCGCCGCCGATCCGCGCGTGCGCGAGGTCTATCTCGGCAAGGGGCACAGAGCTCATGGCTGACAGCCTGCTGGCACTGAAAACGATCCGCGCCGGCTATGGCGAAGCCGTGGTGCTCGACAATGTCTCGTTCGAACTTGCCGACAAGGGCAGCCTTGCCATTCTCGGCCGCAACGGCGTCGGCAAGTCGACGCTGCTGCTGACCATCATGGGCTATACCAAGGTCGCGCGCGGACACATCTTTTGGCGCGGGCAGGATATCACCGGTACGCCGCCCTACAAGCGCGCGCGCGGCGGTATCGGCTGGGTGGCACAGGAACGTGAAATCTTTCCCTCGCTCACGGTCGAGGAAAACCTGACCGTCGCCGCGCGGCCCGGTCACTGGACGCTGGATCGTATCTACGATCTGTTGCCGCGCCTGAAGGAGCGCCGCGGCAACAAGGGCAACCATCTCTCCGGCGGCGAGCAGCAGATGCTGGCAGTGGCACGCGCCATGATGACCAATCCCGATCTCCTGCTGCTGGACGAGCCATTCGAAGGTCTGGCGCCGATCATCGTCGAAGAATTGGCGGGGGCCATACGTCGCATGCTGTTGGAACAGGGCACCGCCTTCATTCTCGTGGAACAGCATACCGAGATCGCGTTGTCGCTCACCCGGCACGCCATCGTGCTGGAACGCGGCACCATCGCCCACAGCGCGCCGTCGACCGAACTGGAAAAGGATACGGCGACGCTTGATCGCCTGATCGGCCTGCGGGTGGCCGAGCCGGAGGCGCTGCGGCAAAGATAAACGCCGCGCCCACAGGACGCGGCATTTTCTATTCTTGCCATCAGTTCCTCACATCACGCTGACAGTCGCCTCCTCATAGCCTTTCTTGCCGAGATCGCAGCCCTCGAAGATATCGTGGTCGCCGATCCACTCGCGCGAGGTGTTGAAGGTTTCTTCGGTATAGGGCTCGAACACGATACGCTCGCCCGGACCCCACCGGCGGGTGTCCATCTTGTCATGATAGCGGACCGGGAATTCCTTCTTGTAGTAATGCGTGTAGAGTTCCGGCCGCAGGTCGAGGTCACGCTGCGCCCGCTTGAGGGCGCGGAAGAATCTGTGCAGATCGGCCATGTCGGGATCGCCATGCACCATGTTGGCGATCATGAAGGTGTTGTCCATGATCTTGCGAAAGCCGAGTTGCTCGGCAAAGTAGTACGGACCACTGAACAAGGTGGCGGCCGGAATCTTGCCATCGAGCAGAAGCTCCATGCGCTTGAACAGCATGCCGTCGTTGAACGACAGGTTGATCTTGTCCTTCGGCATGTAGGATTCCAGCGCCTGGATCGAGGCGTAATGGCTACCCGACTGAAAGCCGACCGAGATCGGCACGCCGGCGAGATCGGCAGGAGTCTTGATCGGCGAATCCGGCGCAACAAAAATGCCCGACGGCGCCACCGAATAGACGTCGCGATTGAGCCGGCCATGTCCCTTGGCGGCGGCGACGTTCACAGTCCAATGGCAGGCGCAGCTCACGTCCGCCTTGCGGCCTTCCTCGAATGACTGCATGGCGCCGATCTTGTTGCCCTTGTCGTGAATCTTGCCGTCGGTCGCCTGCACCTGCTCGCGGAACACATAGTCGAGTCCCTCGTCCTTGTAATAGCCTTTCTCTTCCGCAATCCATTCCTGCAGGCGGAAATGCGGCTCGATGATGAATTTCTGCTTGGCCATTGATCTCCCTTTCCCATCATGTTTGTCGTTGAGCATAGTCGTATCGTCAGCAGCATCCCTCTTCCGCGTGCTTGTCGCCGTGTTCGGCGACCCGCCGGGCGCGGATCATCTTGACGTGGTCGTCCATCAGCTTGCGGGCGCCGGCGGCGTCCCGCATTTCGATCAGGGCCGCGAGCTCCTTGTGCACCCCCAGCACACGGCGCGACACCTCCGGTGTCAGCGTGCGGTTATGCGACGGCCACGACACGTGGTGGAGTGAGATGAACTGTACGACCAGTACCCGGTTGTGCGAGGCCTCGGTGATGGCGAGATGGAATTCCCGGCAGGAGCGCGTATAGGCGTCGCCGTCGTCGATGATCGCTTCAGCTTCCGCCAGCAGGCGCTTCAGTCGCGCATGATCGGCGGGCGTCGCGTTCTCGGCGGCAAGCTCGGCGGCCAGGCATTCGATCGCACGCTGCGCGTCCATCACTTCGGCGGCGCTGACGCCGGTGAGGTCGAGCTGCACGGCGAGCGCTTCCGCGAACAGTCGCGGATTGCCGCGCGCGACCCGCGCGCCGCCGCCTTTGCCCATGCGGATCTCGGCGATGCCGAGCGCCTCCAGCGTGCGCAGCGCATCACGCGCGACGATGCGGCTGACGCCATATTGCGCGGCCAGATCCTTTTCGGTGCCGATCACCGCGCCGGGCTTGAGGCGCTTTTCAAACAGGGCATCGCGCACATCGGCCACGATCTGCGCGGACAGCGAACCGGAGCGGCTCGCCAGAAACGGTTGGCCCGAACGAGTGATAAGCGGAGTCTCAATCTTCATGGTGGCCCTTAATAATTTAGGACACCATGCTAGGTCGGTTTCAAAAGATCGTAAAGATATTATCTTTTAGTTTCACCTGAAACGACATGGTTTTCGGACCTTATGCCAAGCCCACAAGCCTGTTCCTGAAGCGGTCAACCTGCGGGCCGCGGCACCAGCGGCGGCTTCGCCGGACCAAGCCCTGTCATGCCTGTCGCCAAGAATCTGAGATCGAGCACCTTCCACTCGCTGTATTTGGCGGCCGGCAAACTGCGATAGGGCGCGCATTCGCGTAGCGCCTTCATCGCGACCCCGACCAGAACCGGCCCATCCGCCAGAGCATTGGCACGGAGCAATTCCGGCCCCGCGGCAATCGCGCCGTTGCGCGCCAGCGAGACACGCAGCACCGCCTCCAGTTTCATCGCGTTTGGCAGCCCGACCGGGAGCGTCCAGCATTTCTGCACCTGAGCCCGAAACGCCGCGATCTCCTCGGGCGTGAGCCCCGACTTGCTCTCGCTGGCGGGTCCGCCGGAGGGGCCGGCCGGTCGGACGGCATTGTCCTGGGGCGCGGGGGCCGGCGGCTTGTCTGGGGGAGGGGCTACCGCGATTTTGGCAGGCGGCGGCTCGGACGGCGCGGCCTGCGCCGGCGCATCGGGTTTTGGTGACTGCTGCTCGACCGGCTTCTGGGGCTCAGGCTTCTGGGGCTCAGGCTTCGGCGGCTCGAGTTTCGGCGGTTCGACTTTGACTGGGGGAATATCGCTCGGCTTGACCAGTTCGACCGCGATCGTTTCCGTATCCGCCGTCGTGGATCCGCGCCGCTCGGCCCACAGAATCAAGCCGAGCAAGCCAAGATGCAGCAGCACCGACGCCAGCAGAATCGACGAAATGATCGTGACGCGGGGTACAAGCGGGGACAACGGCAGCTCCGGTTTGCCAGGCTGGCTACCTCATCCCGTCACAGCACGCGAGTCCAGCGAAAGCGGCCCGCTTCACTCCGGCAACACCGCCGTGGTCTCGATTTCCAGCAGCGCCTCGTGCTCGACCAGACCCATCACCTGCACCAGGGCCATGGCCGGAAAATTGCGTCCCATCACATCGCGATAGACCTTGCCGAGTTCCGGCAGCGAATTGCGGTAGGCCGCAATATCGGTGACGTACCAGGTCATGCGCACCACATGCTCCGGTCCGGCGCCACCTTCCCGCAACACCGCGACGATGTTCTTCAGGAGCAGTTCGGTCTGGGCGACAAAACCTTGCGGAAACTTCTGTTGCTCGTCCCACCCCACCATCCCGCCGACAAACACCATCTCGCCGCGCGCCTTCACGCCATTGGCGTAGCCTCGCGGCTGTGGCCAGCCCTTCGGATTGAGAAAGGTCAGACCACTGCTGGTGGCGGGTATTTTGCGAATCGGACTTTCCGACACATTGAACTCCTATGAAGCAAGCTTCTGCGCGCTATCCTGCGCGATCTTCCGCAATTCGAATCTCTGTAGCTTGCCGGTCTGGGTGCGCGGCAGGCTGGCGACATATTCCACGGCACGCGGGTATTTGTAGGGCGCCACCGCAGCCTTGACGTAATCCTGCAGCGCCTTGGTCAGCGCCGCGTCTCCGGTGTGGCCAGCGCGCAGCACGATATACGCCTTCACAATCTGGCCGCGCTCCTCGTCCGGACAGCCAACCACGCCGCATTCTGCGACCGCGGGATGCGCCAGCAGCACCTCCTCGACTTCCGGACCGGCGATGTTGTAGCCCGACGAGATGATCATGTCGTCGGAACGCGCCTGGTAGTGGAAATAACCATCCTCATCCTGCAGATAGGTGTCGCCGGGGAAATTCCAGCCGTTCTGGACATATTTGGTCTGGCGTTTGTCATCGAGATAGCGGCAGCCGGTTGGGCCGCGCACCGCCAGCCGGCCGACGGTGCCGCGTGGCGCCTCGTTGCCCTTCTCATCGACGATCCTGGCGACGTAACCGGGCACCGGCTTGCCGGTCGTGCCGCCGCGCACCTCGGCTTCCGGCGAGCCGATGAAGATGTGCATCATCTCGGTGCCGCCGATGCCATCCAGTATCTTCATGCCGGTGGCCGTCTGCCACGCTTCGAATGTGGCCTTCGGCAAGGCCTCGCCGGCCGACACGCATTTGCGCAGCGAGGAAATGTCGTGCTTCGGCAGATTCGGAATCATCGCGCGATAAGCGGTCGGCGCGGTGAAACAGACCGTTGCCCTGTACTTGCCGATCGCCGGCAGCAATTCCTCCGGCGGTGCTTTCTCAAGCTGGATGGTTGTGGCGCCGATGCGGAACGGAAACAGCACGTGTCCGCCCAGCCCGAAGGTGAAGGCGAGCGGCGCCGAACCGATGAAGCGGTCGTCCGGGCTGGCCTGCAGCACATGTCTTCCGTAGGAATCGCAGGGCGCCAGCATGTCGCGATGGAAATGCATGGTGCCCTTGGGTTCGCCGGTTGTGCCCGAGGTGAAGGCGATCAGGCAGACGTCGTCGATCGCGGTATCGCAGGCGATGAAGGTCTCGTAGCCCGGCTTGTTCATCAGACTTTCGAGCGCATCCGTTCCGCTGCCGCCCCAATAGACAACGCGCTCAAGCTCCGGTGCGAGCGTTCTGGTCTTGTCCATTTCTTCGCTGAGGCGCGTATCGCACAGCGCGACTTTGATCTTCGCCTTCTTCACCGTGTAGGAGAGTTCCTTGGCGCGCAGCAGCGGCATGCTAGCGACGGTGACGCCGCCCGCCTTCATCACCGCCAGATAGGCGGCGATCATGGTCGGGGTATTGGGCGCACGCAGCAGCACGCGGTTGCCCGGGACCAGGCCGAGGTCGCGGGTCAGCACATTGGCGATGCGGTTGATGCGCTCGGCGAGCTGGGCGTAGGTCAGCGTCTCGCCCGGCGACACGATGGCGGTGCGGCCGCCCTGCCCGCTGGCCACCCACTTGTCGACGAACTCGGTCACGCAATTCAGCCGGTCGGGATATTGCAGCTCCGGCAGCGTGAACAGGAATTCCGGCCACTCGCTTTGCGGCGGCAGGTTGTCACGCGCGAACGTGTCTTTGTGTCCTGAGGGGATCATGGCCATGCTCCTGTCGACCCTGTTTCTTCTTTCCTCACCCTCGAATCATTCCGCCGCCAGCGCCGGCTTGGCAGGTCGGCTTTTCAAAGCTTCCCGTGCGATCACGATCTTCTGCACTTCGGTCGCGCCTTCGTAGATGCGCAGCGCACGGATCTCGCGGTACAGTTCCTCGACCTTCACGCCCTTGGTGACGCCGAGACCGCCGAAGAGCTGCACCGCACGGTCGATCACGCGCTGCGCGGATTCGGTCGCATGCATCTTCGCCATCGCGGCTTCCGAGGTGACGCGGGGGGCGCCGTTGTCCTTGGTCCACGCGGCGCGATAGACCAGCAACGCCGAACTATCGACATCGGTGGCGCTGTCGGCGATGGCAGCTTGCGTGAGTTGCAGGTCGCCCAGCGGCGCACCGAACAGGTGGCGGTTGGCGGCGCGGTCGAGCATCTCGTGCAGCGCGCGGCGTGCGAAGCCGAGCGCAGCGGCGCCGACGGTGGAGCGGAATATGTCCAGAGTCGCCATCGCGACCTTGAAGCCTTCGCCCGGCGCCCCCAGACGATTGCTGACCGGCACCTTCACATCGTTGAATTGCAGCGTCGCAAGCGGATGCGGAGCGATCACTTCGATGCGCTCCTTGACAGACAATCCCGGCGCGTCCGCATCGACCATGAATGCAGAGAGCCCACGCGCGCCCGGCGCTTCGCCGGTGCGGGCGAACACGACGTAATGGTCGGCGATTCCGCCATTGGAAATCCAGGTCTTGTTGCCGTTCAGTCGGACATGCGTGTTGCCGTCAGGCGTCGCGGTCATCTTCAGCGCTGCGACATCCGAGCCTGCTTCCAGTTCGGAGATTGCGAAAGCCGCAATACTTTTGCCCGCGGCCACCGCCGGCAGATAGCGTGATTTCAGTTCGGGCGATCCGAACAAGGTGATCGAGCCGGTACCCAGTCCCTGCATGGCAAAGGAGAAATCGGCGAGCCCATCGTGGAAGCCCAGAATTTCCCGGGCGAGGCACAGCGTGCGCACATCGAGTTGCGGATGCATCCCGCCAAATTCCTCAGGCACCGCGGCCTTGAGGAAGCCGGCTTCGCCTAAGGCCTTCACGCGCGCGCGACAGGCTGTGTCAACATCGTCATGCGGCAGCGTGTGCAGATGGGCGGCGGCCCAGGCGGACAGTTCCTTCGCGAACGCGCGATGCGCTTCGCTGAAGAACGGCCAGTTGAGCGTGTCGCCAAGCGCCATCTCAGTTGCCCTCGAAGACCGGCTTCTGCCTGTTCGCAAAGGCATGGAAGGCGCGTGCGAAATCCTCGGTCTCCATGCAGAGTGCCTGCGCCACCGCTTCCGCCTCGATCGCCTGCTCGACCGACATCGCCCATTCCATCTCCAGCATGCGCTTGGTCATGGCGTTGGCGAAGGTCGGACCGTCGGCGAGTTCCTTGGCGAGCGCAGTCGCGTCGGCGAGCACAGCTTCCGGCGTCGAGAGTTTGTTGAAGAACCCCCAGCGCTCCGCCTCCTCGCCGCCCATCACGCGGCCGGTATAAAGAAGCTCGGACGCGCGGCCCTGGCCGATAATGCGCGGCAGGATCGCACAGGCGCCCATGTCGCAGCCGGCAAGACCCACGCGATTGAACAGGAAGGCGACTTTCGCTTTCGGCGTGCCGACGCGCAGGTCCGAGGTCATGGCGAGGATCGCGCCGGCGCCGGCACAGACGCCGTCGATGGCTGCCACGATCGGTTGCGGCGCGGCGCGCATCGCCTTCACCGCCTCCCCGGTCTTGCGCGTGAATTTCAGAAGACCGACCGTGTCCATCTCGATCAGCGGGCCGATGATCTCGAACACGTCGCCGCCCGAGCAGAAATTGCCGCCCTCGCCGGTGATGACAAAGGCCTTCACCTCGTCATCTTTCGCTGCCGCGCGGAAAATGTCGGCGATCTCCTCGTAACTGTCGAAGGTAAGTGGATTCTTCTTGTCCGGTCGGTTCAGCGTCAGCGTCGCGACCTTGCCGGCCACGTCGAGACGCACATGCTGTGCCTTGTAGGTGGACAGCGGCAAAGTGACGGGATTGGCGGCAACCATCACTGCGCTCCTGCGTCTTTGGCCCTGCGCGCGGAGGCCTTGGTCTTGGCAAGCAGGCGCATCAGCGTGTCCATATCGTCGGACGACAAGCCGGAGAAAATCTCGGCGATCCAGTCTTCATGCGTTCGCGCCATGGCGCGAAAGGCGCGGCGGCCATCCGCCGTCAGGCTGACGATCTGCGCGCGACGGTCGCTGGGGGAGGCGCGGCGCTCCAGCATGCCTTGGGATTCCAGCCGCTCGGTCAGGCCGGTGACATTTCCCGCTGACACCATCATGCGCTGGGACAACTCACCGAGCGTCATGCCGCCGGGAGTCTTGTCGAGCTGCGCCATCAGGTCGAACCGCGGCAGCGTGACATCGAAGGTGTCGCGCAGGCGGCTGCGGACCTCGCCCTCGATCAGGGTCGTGCACGTCAGGAGCCGCAACCACAAGCGCAACTCGGCCTCGTGATCGGCCGGCCGTTCCGTTACCTTGGTTTCCGCGTCGAGCGGGATGCTGGCGGTGTCGTCCATCAAACCTCTGGCCCCGCGATGACCTGCATCAACCGTATCGAATTAGTTTAAGCTTAAAATTTCTGTACCTCAAGCATCGGTAGCGGTTGCGAAAAACTATTTTAAGCTTAAAATATTTCTTATATCGCGCACCCCGGTTTGAGGGTGCACCTGCGGAGGCCCTTCCATGAAGGTGCATGTCATCGGCGGCGGACCCGCCGGTCTTTATTTCTCGATTCTGATGAAAAAGGCCTGGCCGGCCACCGAGATCACCATCTTCGAGCGCAACCGGCCGGACGATACCTTTGGCTTCGGGGTGGTCTTTTCCGACCAGACGCTGGAAACCTTCGAGAGATACGACGCCGAAAGCTATCAGGCGATCACCGAGCATTTCGCTTATTGGGACGATATCGAGGTCCGCTTCCGCAACCATGTCTACCGCATCGGCGGTAACGGTTTCTGCGGCTGCGCCCGCACCACGCTGCTGAATCTCTTGCATGACCGCGCCCGCGCGCTGGGTATCGAACTGAAATTCCAGACCGACATCGTCGACATCAAAAAGACGATGCAGGAGGCCGATCTCGTGGTCGCCTCCGACGGCATCAATTCGCGTGTGCGCGAGACGTTCATCGATCATTTCAAGCCACGCGTCGACCTGCGGCCGAACAAGTTCACGTGGATGGGCTCCACCCGTCCGTTCGATGCCTTCACGTTCTTCTTCCGCGAGACCAAGTACGGCATCATTATCGTGCATTGCTACCAGTACGAGCCGGGCCGCTCGACCTGGATCTTCGAAACCGATCCGGAGACTTTTGCGAAGCTCGGCCTCGATCCGCTGGACGAGCCAGACAGCGCCAGACTGATGGAAGAATTGTTCGCCGAGGAATTGCAGGGACACAAGCTCATCATCAACCGCTCGATGTGGCGCAATTTCCCGGCCATCCATTGCGAACGCTGGGTCTACGACAATGCCGTTATCATCGGCGACGCCAAGGCAACCGCGCATTTCTCAATCGGGTCGGGGACAAAACTGGCGATGGAAGACGCCATCGGGCTCTACGAATCCTTCCGCAGGACCGGCGGGCAGAATGTGAAGGCCGCGCTCGCCGACTACGAAGTCAGCCGTCGCGTCGAGGTGGAAAAAACACAGCACGCAGCCGAGGTATCGCTGGTCTGGTTCGAGCATGTAAAGCGCTTCTGGGGCATGGACCCGACGCGCTTCACTTTCGGCCTGATGACGCGCTCGAAGGCGATCACCTACGACAATCTCGCACTGCGCGCGCCCGAATTCGTCGCCGACGTCGACAAGGCGGTGGCACAGGACGTACGCAATCTCGGCTTCGAGGCCGATGTGAACAAACCCTCGGTGCCGATGTTTCAACCGTTCCAGTTGCGCGGCATGACGCTGGCGAACCGTGTCGTCGTCTCGCCGATGTGCCAGTATTCCGCCACGGACGGCCTGCCGAATGATTGGCACATGGTGCATCTCGGCAGCCGCGCCATCGGCGGTGCAGGACTCGTGTACACGGAAATGACCGATGTGTCGGCGGAGGCACGCATCTCGCCTGGTTGCACCGGTCTGTGGAACGACGCACAGGAGGCAGCCTGGAAGCGCATCGTCGATTTCGTGCATGCCAATTCGGCGACAAAAATCTGCCTGCAGCTTGGCCATGCCGGCCGCAAGGCGTCGACCAGACTGTCATGGGAGGGCGATGCGCAGCCGCTGCCGAGCGGCAACTGGCCGATCATGTCGGCCTCGCCCCTGCCCTATTATCCCAACAGCCAGGTGCCGCGCGCAATGACGCGCGCCGACATGGACAAGGTGGTTGCCGATTTTTCGGCCGCTGTGAAGCGCGCGGATCACGCCGGCTTCGACATGATCGAGATGCACGCCGCGCACGGCTATCTGCTGGCGAGTTTCATTTCGCCCATCACCAACAAGCGCACGGATGAGTATGGCGGCTCGCTTGAGAACCGCATGAGGTTCCCTCTCGAAGTGTTCCGTGCCATGCGCAACGCCTGGCCAGACGACAGGCCGATGTCGGTGCGCATCTCGGCCACCGACTGGATCGACGGCGGCGTCACCGGCGACGACGCCGTCTGGATTTCGCGCATGTTCGTGGAGCTTGGCTGCGATCTGATCGATGTCTCAACCGGCCAGACCGATCCGGCCTCGGACCCGGTCTACGGCCGCATGTACCAGACGCCGTTCTCCGACCAGATCCGCAACGAAGCCGGCGTCGCCACGATGGCGGTCGGCGCCATCACCACTGCCGATCAGGTCAACACCATCGTCGCGGCCGGACGCGCCGATCTGGTCGCGCTCGCCCGCCCGCATCTGATGGATCCCTTCTTCACCATGAAGGCGGCCGCCTGGTACGGCGCGACCGATGTCGCCTGCCCGCCGCAATATCTGTCCGGCAAGGACCAGTTGTTCCGCAATTCGGTGCGTGACCGCGCCGACCTGATGGAACTCAAGATCAAGTCGAAGCCCAAAACCCACGCCGATACCTGGAAGCAGGCGGCGGAGTGATGTCGAAACGTCATTGCCGGGCTTGACCCGGCAATCCATCTTTTTCGCTTGATGGATGCGCAGGTCAAAACGCGTCAACGACGCTGTCTTCGACGATTACGCCCGCGCATGACAAAGGAACTACACCTGCAAGTACCGCTGCTTCAACGCGCCATCCGCCGCCAGTTCCGCCGACGTGCCGGTCCATACCACGCAGCCTTTCTCGACGATGACATGCCGCTCGGCGAGCTTGAGCATGGCATTGAGATGCTTGTCGACCAGAAGGATCGATTGTCCGTCCTTCTTCAGTCGCGCCAGGCATTCCCAGATTTCCGCACGCACCAAGGGCGCCAGACCTTCGGTCGCTTCGTCGAGAATGAGCAGACGCGGATTGGTCATCAGCGCGCGGCCGATCGCCAGCATCTGCTGCTCGCCGCCGGACAACTGATTGCCCATATTGGCGCGCCGCTCCGCCAGCCGCGGAAAGAATTGATAGACCCGCTCCAGCGTCCAGACCGGCGCACCGAAGCGCGCTGCCGCGGTCGCAATCAGGTTTTCCTCCACCGTCAGCGTCGGGAACACCTGACGGCCTTCAGGCACGAGTCCCAGCCCATGCTGGGCGATGCGATAAGGCGGCTGGCCGGTCAGCATATCGCCATCAAAGGTCACTTTGCCGCCGCGCGCAGGAATGAGGCCCATGATGGTATTGATGGTGGTGGTCTTGCCCATGCCATTGCGGCCCAGCAACGTTACCACTTCGCCCGCGCCGATCTCGAAGGTCATATCGAACAGGACCTGTGCCGGTCCGTAAGCGGCCTGCAGTTTCTCCACCATGAGCATGGGCATCACTCCATCTCTTCGCCGAGATAGGCGGTGATGACCTGCGGATCGTTGCGCACCTCGTCGGGTGCGCCGCTGGCCAGAATGCGACCATAGATCAGCACCGAAATACGGTCGGCGAGGGCGAACACCGCACCCATGTCGTGCTCCACCAGCAGCATCGGGAAACGCCCCTTCAGCCGCCGCAAGACTTCCACCAGCTTGTCGGTTTCTTCCGGCCCGGTTCCCGCCATCGGCTCGTCGAGCAGCAGCAGTTTCGGCTCCATCGCCAGCGCGATCGCGAGTTCGAGCGCACGCTTCTCGCCATGTGACAGATGCGCCGCGGTGATATGGGCACGATTGGCCAACCCCACCTCGAACAGGGCTGCCATCGCCGGCTCGGTCAGTTCCAGTTCAGAGGAGGCATTGCTGAAAAAGCGATAGCTCGAGCCGGACCGCGCCTGCACCGCAAGGGAGACATTCTCCAGCGCCGTGAATCCTGGCAGCACCGAGGTGATCTGGAACGAGCGCGCGAGCCCCAGATGCGCGCGCAGATGCGGCGGTGCGCCAGTCACCTCGCGGCCGGCGAAGTAGATGCGGCCGTCGTCCGGCGTCAGCAGGCCGGAAATCTGGTTGATCAGCGTGGTCTTGCCGGCGCCATTGGGGCCGATCAGCGCATGCATCTCGCCGGGAAAAATTTCCAGCGTCACGCCATCGGTGACTCGCAAGCCGCCGAAATTCTTGCGCACATTGTCGAGCTGCAAGACCGGCTCAGCCACGGCGCAGCCTCCGCAGCAGCGCGGAGCCGATGCCGAGCAACCCGCCCGGCACGAACAGCACCGCCAGCACCAGCAACGGTCCGAAGATCATTTTCCAGTGCTCGGTAAATCCCGACAGCCATTCCTCGATTAGCAGAAAGGCCGCAGTGCCGACGATGGCTCCGTGCAATGTGCCGGTGCCGCCAAGAATGATCATGATCAGGAGTTCGCCCGAACGCTGCCACGACATGTAGGCCGGGCTGACGAAGTTGGTCGCATTGGCTAGAAGAAATCCGGACAGCCCGCCCATCATTCCCGCGATCACATAACCCACGAGCTGGAAGCGATAGACTTCGAAGCCGAGCGTCGCCACGCGCATGGCATTTTCCTGCGCGCCGCGAAACACGCGGCCGAAGCGCGACGCCACGATCGAGCGGCAGACGAGATATGTCGCCAGCAGACACAGCAGCGCGAAATAATAGAAGACGCGCTCGTTCGCAAGCAGGTTCAGCCCGGCAATGGTGTTGCGGGCATGGACAGTCAGCCCGTCGTCGCCGCCATAGGGAGCCAGCGAACTTGCAGTGAAATACGCCATCTGGCCGAAGGCCAGGGTGATCATGATGAAGTACACGCCCTTGGTGCGCAGGCAGACGATGCCGGTCAGCCACGCGAACAGGGCGGACGCGACCAGCGCGGCCGGCAGCGAAATCAGCACGTCGCCGAAGCCATGCGAAGCCAGGATGCCAACGGCATAGGCGCCGATTCCGATAAAGGCGGCATGACCGAATGACGCCAGCGCGCCGTAACCGACCAGAAGATCGAGCGCGAGCGCGGCGATGGCAAAGATCATCACACGCGAGACGATGCTCAGCAGATAGGATTCCGCGACAAACGCGCCTAATAGCGGCGCGGCGGCGAAAGTGCCGAAAATGAGCAGCGGCAGGATCACGCCGCCGACCGGCTTGCGCGGGCGCATCGCCTCGGTCGCCACGTTGCCTTGCGACAGATCGGCCTGCGCCATGGTCAGCGCCCCTTCGCCGGGAACAAGCCGGCCGGCCGGAAATACAACACCAGCGCCATCAAGAGATAGATCAGCATCGACGCGATGGCCGGCCCGACCGTGCGCGCCGGCGACGGCGCCATGAACAGCCGCAAGATATCGACCGCGAAGGAACGCCCGAGCGTATCGACCAGCCCAATCAATAGCGCGGCGACAAAAGCGCCGCGGATCGAGCCGATGCCGCCGATCACGATCACGACGAAGGCGAGAATGAGGATGGTGTCGCCCATGCCGGGCTCGACCGAGAGAATGGGCGCGATCATGACCCCGGCGAAACCCGCCAGCATGGTGCCGAAGCCGAACACGATCATGAACAGACGGCGGATATTGACGCCCAGCGCGGACACCATGTTGGCGTTGGTCGCGCCAGCGCGCACGAGCATGCCGATGCGGGTGCGGGTGACAAGGATATATAGCAACAAAGCGACCGCCAGACCGGAACCAATTATCACCAACCGCCAGACCGGATAAAGCAGTCCCGGCATCAGCGCGACCGAACCGGACAGCGCCTCCGGCATCGGCAGAGTCAGCGGCGCCGCACCCCAGACGAACTTCACTGCTTGGTTCAGGAATAGAATGATGCCGAAGGTCGCAATCACATGATCGAGATGATTGCGTTCATAAAGATGCCGGAATACCGCGAACTCCAGCAGCAACCCGAACAGCAGCGCGACACCCAGCGCAAGAACGAGAGCAAAGAAGAAATTCCCGGTCAGCGCGTAGAACATCACCGCAAGATAGGCGCCCAGCATGTACTGGACGCCGTGCGCGAGATTGATGAAGTCCATCACGCCGAACACCAGCGTGAGGCCGGCCGCGATCAGGAACAGCAGCACACCGAGCTGAAGCCCGTTCAGGGTCTGGACGATGAATAAAGCGGTACTCATGCGGCGAATAAAGCATGCCCCGCTGTCGCGGGGCATGCAGATTGGTTGAGGGTCGGATCGAGACTCACTTCATCGCGCAGTCTTTGGCGTAGGCATCCGGCACGCCGGTGAACACCTTCTGCACGATTTCGGTCTGGAACTTGCCGTCGCCGCGCTTCGCCACCTTCACCAGATAGAAATCCTGGATCGGGTAGTTGTTGCTGTTGAACTTGAAGGCACCGCGCAAGGACTGGAAGTCGGCCTTCTTCACGGCCGCGCGCAACGCGGCCTTGTCCGCCGTATTGCCCTTGGTGGCTTTCAGCGCCGAGTCGATCAAAAACGCGGCGTCATAGGCCTGGAAGGCATAGGTCGCCGGCACCGCGTTGAACTCCTTCTCGTAGGCCGCCACGAATTTCTTGTTCTGCGGCGTGTCGAGATTGGGCGCCCAGTTCGCGCCGCCGAAGAAGCCGAGCGCCGCGTCCTGTTGCGCCGGCAGGGTCGATTCGTCGACCGTGAAGGCGGACAGGAACTTGATCTTGTCGGCGAGACCGGCCTGACGGAACTGCTTGACGAAATTTACGCCCATGCCGCCCGGCAGAAAAACGAAGATCGCGTCGGGCTTGGCCGCAGCGATGCGCGACAACTCGGCCGAATAATCAAGCTGATTGAGCGGAACATATACCTCGTCGAGAATTTCGCCCTTGAAGTGACGTTTCACGCCGGCCAGCGCGTCCTTGCCAGCCTGGTAGTTCGGCGCCATCAGATAGATTTTCTTGACGCCGGAATCCTGCGCGTATTTGCCGGCGACTTCGTGGTTCTGGTCGTTCTGATAAGACGTCACGAAGAAATTCGGGTTGCATTCCTTGCCGGCGAAATTCGAGGTGCCGGCATTCGGGCTGATCAGGATCGCGCCGCTGTCGGTGACCGGCTTCATGATCGCCTGAAGAATGTTCGAGAAGATCGGGCCGACAACGAAATCGACCTTGTCGCGATCGATCAGTGCCTTCACCTTGTTCACGGCGACATCGGGCTTCAGTTCGTCGTCCTGCACGATAATCTCGACCTCGCGTCCGCCGAGCTTGCCGCCCAGTTCCTTGACGGCGAGTTGGAAGCCGTTACGCAATTGCTGGCCCAGCACGGCTGGCGGGCCCGACAATGTGGTGACAACGCCAATTTTCAGCTTCTCCTGCGCATGGACGGCGCCGATGCTGAAGGTTAACGCCGCGCCAATGGCGAGCGTTGAAATCATCCTGTTCATTACGCACCTCCGGTTACAGGTCATAGGGCAACGATGAGGTCACCGGCCTACCTTGTGAAGCGGGCCGGGGGAATGGGTCAAAGGGACGCCAGCCGATAGTTTAAGTTTAAAATATCGGCTTTGGAAAGCCCCATTTACGGGCGATATCCGCCTGCCGGTTGTGCGTTTACGCTGGCGCCAAAAGGAGCTAGTGGTGCCCCACGGAATCGTTTCTGGCGCGTATTATTCGTGGTTGAATGCCGTCACGACAACGACAAGCGACGGGAGTATGCGTTTTATGCCACCGCTGACAGCAGGCGTGACCAAGGCCGGTACCGGCATCGACGGAATCAGCTGGAACATTCTCGGGCAGACTTACGTGCCCAAACAGCTCAGCGACGAGTCTTTCGCCTGGCATGCCACCTTTCCGCCCGGCACGTTCGTACCGCCGCACATCCATCCGACCCAAGATGAATTCATCTACATGCTGGAAGGCCGGCTCGATGCTGAAATCGACGGCCGCGCTTTTGTCGCGACCGCCGGCGATCTCATCAAGCTGCCGCGCCAGATTCCGCACGGCCTGTTCAACAAGTCCGATCAGGCGGTGAAATGCTTCTTCTGGGTGACGCCGACGCGCCGGCTCTATGACCTGTTCTGGGCGATCCACTCGATGAAAGAGCAGAACCCGTCGGACGTGGTCGCGCTCGCGGCCAAGCACGAGATCGTCTTCCTGCCGCCGCCGGCGGAGTGAGACTCTGGTGATATCATCGCCCGCGAAAGCGGAGATCCAGTCTTCGCCCGAATTCCCATGAGGATTGAATGCCCCGCTTGCGCGGGGCATTTTTTTTGAGCTAGGCTGCTTTGTTCACCTGCTCGCGGGCAAAGCCTGCGGTCGAGGCATAGCCTCGCACGATCGCTTTGCGCTCCTCATACGACAGCACATCGTCGATATTGGTGAAGCCCTGCGGCGCGCGCTGCTCGACCGCATCGATCACGCCTTCCGGACCACCGCGGCGATTCATCATCACGATCTGCGTTGTCATCGGCAGGCGCTCTTGCTCGTATTGCCACAGCGCTTGATAGGGGTGCTCGGCGTCACGCAAACGGTCGGCGAGGCAGCGCGCATCGAGGATGGCCTGCGAGGCGCCGTTGGAGCCGACCGGGTACATCGGATGTGCGGCATCGCCGAGCAGCGTCACGCGGCCATGCGACCATCGGGGAAGTGGATCACGGTCGCAAAGTGGGTATTCCCAGAATTCCGGCGTCGCCTCGATCAGCGCCTTGGCGTCGATGGACGGGATGCTGAAACGCTGCACATGCGGCATAAGATCCTCGAACCGTCCCGGCCGCGACCAGTCCTCCTTCTTCGGCGCGCCGCCGCCCGGCGCGACCTTCACCATCACCGCCCAGTTGGTGAGGCGGCGATCCTCGCGTGAACCTTCGGCGATCGGATAAAGCACCAGTTTCGCCGCCATGCCGCCGGCAATGATCATCGAACGGCCCGTGAGAAATTGCGGCCAGTCGAGCGCTCCTCGCCACAAGGTGGTACCAGTCCAGCGCGCCGGCTCCTCATTGGGAAACAGCTTCACGCGCACGAATGAATGAATGCCGTCGGCGCCGATCAGGATGTCGCCGCGCGCCGTCTTGCGATGGCTGCCGTTGCGGTCGAAGAACCAGGCGGTGACGCCGCCCTCATCCTGGGTGAAGCCGCCGAGGCGGTGACCGGTATGGATTCGCGATTCGCCGAGCCGCGCGCGAGCCGCCGCGTAGATCACGCCCTGGAGGCGGCCGCGGTGGATGGAGAATTGCGGAACGTCGAAGCCGGCGTCGATTCCGCGCGGTTCGCGCCAGATTTCCTGGCCCGTAACGTTCGTATAAATCAGCTCGTACGTGCGAATAGCGACCTGATCGAGCCGGTCGAGCAGCCCGAGCCCGGCAAGCTCCTTGATCGCATGCGGCAGGGTGTTGATGCCGACGCCGAGTTCCCGGACCGCGTCCGCCTGCTCAAAAATCTCGCAATCGATGCCCCGCGCGTGAAGCATCAGGGCGGTGGTCAGGCCACCGACGCCGCCGCCAACGATAATCGCCTTCATGTCCGTACGCCTTACTCTCAGTTCAACCCCGGCTCACCGGCATCATGTCGTCCGGCCGGGGGCAAGCGCAATGCAATCTCCGGGCCTTGGTTGACGCCCCCGGGCGACCGCGCAGGCACAAAATTTGGGGATAGGCCGGGCCGGCGGCCCGGTAAGCCGCGGTTTTGCCCGTTCACCACGCCGGAGCTTAAATCTGCCACAAATTAACGCTCCATTGACCACATAAAACCATGTAAATATTGTGTTTCTGTTGCCGGTGCGGGGCCGGGGACGGTGTTTTTTGTGCCAATTGATAATTTCACCAAGCCCTTAGGGGGGCTCTGAATGCTGCACGGGTCTCGGATTGCGTCCGACGAAGCGGCGTTTGCGTTTGAAAATCCGCAAAAAATCGCGGTGGCCGGCGACGGCCTCGGCGCGGACCTGATCACGGTCCCCGACGCCCATCTGCTGTTCAACGGCGATTTCCAGCGCTCCGGCCCCGATCTGAAAATCGTCGGCCAGGACGGCCAGTCCCTCCTCGTTCCCAACTACTTCAAGGGCGAGAAGAACCCGACCCTGCTCTCGCCGGAAGGCGCCGCACTGACCGGCGATATCGTCGAGGCCCTGGCCGGTCCGCGCGCCCCCGGCCAATACGCCCAGGCCGGTGCACAGACTTCGGACCAGCCCGCCATCGGCCGCGTCGAACAGGTCGCCGGCAATGCAACAATCGTCCGCAACGGCGTCGCCATCACCGCCAACCAGGGCGACGTGGTGCGCAAGGGCGACGTGGTGCAGACCGGCAGCGACGGGCAGATCGCCGTGCTGTTTGCCGACGGCTCGACCTTCAGCCTGTCCGCCAGCGCGCGCATGGTGCTGAACGATTTCGTCTATCAGTCCGGCGGCAGCAACAATTCGGCGCTCATCAGCCTGGTGCAGGGCACCATCGGTTTCGTGGCCGGCCAGGTTGCCAAGACCGGCGACATGCGCGTGGAAACGCCGGTCGCCACCATGGGCATCCGCGGCACCGCGGTGCTGGTGGAGATTTCCGCCAATAACGGACAGACCAAATTCTCGGTGCTGGTAGAGCCGAACGGCACAACCGGCTCGTTCAATCTCTACGACAAAAGCTCGGGCGCCCTGCTCGGCACCGTCAACAATTCCACCATCGGCTGGGTGGTCTCGCCGGCCGGCCCGCTGCAGGTGATCGCGCAGCAGGTGCAGAAATCGCCCGGCGAGGTGCAGCAGGAACTCAATTACTTCCAGACCATCTTCAATCTGTTCAACAACGGACAGACCAATCCGTTCGTGCCCGAGCAGCGGACCGACAATCCCAATCCGCAAAACACCAACGGCACCGGCACGCAATTCACCGTCAATCAGCCGAACAATCCGGTCAATCCCAACAACAGCAATTCACCCGATTCGATCATCGTGACGGTGACGCCGGTGAATACCGGCAACGGCGGCGACATGCCCGGACCCAACAACGCCAACCTGCCGGAACTGCTTCCGCAGAACTTCCCGCTCCCGCTCGGGACCACGATCCTTGGATCGGCCGGCAACGACATCCTGACCGGCACGGCGGGCAACGATTTCATTTTCGCGGGCGCAGGCGACGACATCATCATCGCCGGTCACGGCGGTGGCGACGATTTCTACGATGGCGGCGACGGCTTCGATACCATCGCCTTCCCGAGCGCAAACCAGAGCATCACGTTCCACCTCAATCTCGAGATTCGCGACAACAAGCTGGTCAGCACCGCCTTCAATCCGGGTGAAACAGGCGCCGACGTGTTCGTCGACATGGAAAAGGTCGTCGGCGGCTCCGGCAACGACGTGTTCGTGCTGCATGACCGCTTCGACTGGCAGCTCGACGGCGGCGCGGGCGTCGATACACTGCGGCTGGCAGAAAATCTCGGCTTCCGGGATTATCAGCAGGACGGCCCGGAGGCGACGAATTTCGAGATCCTCGACCTGAACGACGGCGCCGGCGCAGCCTTCGCCAACGAGGTCGATTTCGATTTCCACGGCACCAACGAGATGACCGCGGAGAATTATATCCGCGTCATCGGCGGCGCCAACGACAAGATCAACCTGATCGACGCCAGCCCGGAGCATCCGGACGGACGCTGGGTGCTGTTGCAGACCTTCGAACCGCCGGTCTTCGGCGACACGCTCACCGCGACCGTCACCTTCGACACCTGGGTCTATGTCAGCGGCGAGACGACGCTGTTCACGATCTACGTGGACCAGGACGTTGCGGTGAATGTGATCGAGGACATCAACGTCGTCGTGCACACCGAGGACGGCTACAATCTCTCAACCGCCTATGACGATCTCGCCAATCTGGACGAACTAGACATCGACATCGAGGCCGGCACGATCACCGGCGAGTCCAATGGCAAGTGGTTTGTTTGGACGGTCGAGAATGTCGGCTGGGACGGAGAGGAGTTCGATCTCTCGGATGCCCGCATCACCGGCATCAGCGTCTATAATTTTAGTGACTATATCCTCGGCGATTTGCTGCTGACGCTGGAGGATTTTGACATTCCGGTGCTGCAACTGGATGCCGCCCTCGCCGCCTATGTGGCCTCGGAATACGATGACACCTCGGCGCTCGACGCCATTTTCGGCAACGCCAGCTACAACGTGCTCGGCAACGAAGGCAACGATGTCCTGACCGGCGGCTTTTACCGGGACGTGATCGACGGCGGCGGCGGTGACGACACGATGACCGGCGGCCTGGGCGCCGATGTCTTCATCTACAACGGCGGCAACGACACCGTCACCGATTTCTCGATCGCAAGCGACGACCGCATCGATCTGACTGCGTTCAATCACATTCAGAGCATGCGGGACATCGGCCCGCTCGCTTATTACGATGAAGAGAGCGGGGACACGATCATCGATTTCGATAACGGCAACACGCTAACGCTGAAGAATGTCAATCTCGACGACCTGACCGACAACGATTTCATCTTCAATGCGCCGCCCGAAGTTACGTTTACGCCGCCGATCAATCTGGTCGAGGCCGGAGAAAACGAACCCGGGGGGGACGTCTCATCCACGATCCTCAACGTCAGCGACGCGAACGGCGACAAGGTCACGTTCAACGCCACCAGCTGGTCGGCGCCGCAGGGCGCGGTGGCATTCAACGGCCACTATTACACGTTCGATCCTACCCCGGTATCGTGGGCCGCCGCACGGCAGGCCGCGCTCGAGATGGGCGGGTATCTCGTCAACATCACGAGCGCCGGCGAGAACGGCTTTGTCCAGTGGCTGTCCTTCTACAATTCCGTCTGGATCGGCGCGACCGACGACGGTCACGAAGGGACATGGGTCTGGATCGACGGCCCGGAGGCCGGGCTGGCTTTCTGGACCGCCGAGGACGGCCCCCTGCCTAGCGCCTACACCAACTGGAATGTCGGCGAGTCTTCCGTCGAACCGACCAATGGCGGCGACGGGGAGCATTTCGCGCACATCTACGAGATCGGCACCTGGAACGACGTTGCAAGCCAGACGATTTATGGCTCGACGGCCTTCGGCTACGTCGTCGAGTTCAGCACCTTCACCAGGACCGGCGTCTATGGCTCGGTGACCTACAATGTCGATACCGGGGAACTGATCTACACCCTCGACAACGAGGATCCCGACACGGAGGCCCTTGCCACCGGGCAGACCGTCACCGACAACTTCGATCTGACATTCGTCGACGAGAACGGCGCGCAGACGACCAAGACCGTCACGTTCACCATCGAGGGCAGCAACGACGCGACGGACGGTCCGAACAACCCGCCGGAGACGAATGAAGCCACCGGCAGCGGCTCGGAAGACTCCATGATCGAGATCGTGTTGTCGGGCTCAGACGTCGAAGACCCGCTCAGCGGTTTCCGGCTTACGACCGTACCCCCGAACGGACAGCTCTACGCGGACTCGGCGGGCACGATACCTCTTGGAGACTCGGGCGGCGCCGACGTTCCCGCCGGCGAGGGCGACAGCGCGACGATCTATTTCAGGCCGAATGCCAACTGGAACGGCTCGACCTCCTTCCACTATGTGGCCATCGATCAGGAAGGAGCATGGGGACCGCTCGTTGAGGTTCCGATCACGGTTGCGGCGGTCAACGACGCGCCAGTCGCGGATCCTTACTACTTCACGGACCGGAACGCGACCACCGGCGAAAACTTCACGTACACGCTCACTAGCAAGACCTTTTCCGACATCGACAGCGGCGACACGCTGACCTATTCGGCGAGGCTCGTCGTGGACGGCGCGTATGAGACCGATCTACCGGAATGGCTGAGCTTCGATCCGCAGACCCGCACCTTCAGCGGCACCCCGCCGGCCGGAGAAACGGGAGAGTTTGAAATCCGCGTGATCGCGACCGACCTCGCCGGCGCCACCGCGTCCGAGAGCTTTACGTTGACGATCGAAGAGGGCGAAGGCGGCAACGAATCCGGCACGGTCATAGTCAACGTGGAGTCGGAGAACGGCCTGTTCACTCCCACGGTCTACGTCGATCTCCTCGACGCCGACGTCTTGACAGTCGACGAGTCGGGAAGAATTTATCTGGTCGCACAGGGCGATCCGCAGAGTGAAACTGGCGCTGATCGTTACTATCGCGTCTCCGGCCCAGATCTCGGCACCTCAATGGAAAGCGGTGAGCTGGTCTTGACCGGCGGCACCATTACCCAGATCGAATTGTTTTCGGACCGGGGTTTCGAAATCCGTGTTGCCAATGCGACCGGCTATAATATTTCCGCGACAGACCTGCAGGCCGCGATCGACACATACGACAATGGAGGCGGCGCGGGCGACTATTTCGCGCTGTTCGAACCCTACGCCTACGTCATGAACGGCGGCGATGGCATGGACATATTGTTCGGTGGAAGTCAGAACGACACGCTCAACGGGTCGGGTTCGTCCGACATGCTTGCCGGAATGGGCGGCGACGACACCTTGGATGGCGGCGCGGGTCTGGACATCATCAATGGCGGCACCGGCAACGATACGCTGACGGGCGGCGGCGATCTCGATGCATTCATCTTCAGTCCGGGCGATGGCCACGACACCATCACCGATTTCAACACCGAAGCAGCTTCGCCCAACCAGGACTGGGTCACGTTCAGCGGCTTTGGCGAACTGAGCCTTGGGGATCTGACCTTTGAAGACCTCGAAGGCGACGTGACGGGAACAATAGTCCACATCACCGGCGACCAATCCATCACGTTTGTGGGCGTTGACTCCCTGACGCTTCAGCAGGCGGCGCAGAGCACCTTCTTTTTCCCCAATACATAGCGGCGCAAACTGCCCCATTCGTATCCGCCGTTAACCCTCTCCCCAGCCAAACCCGCGACAAAACGGGGCTTTTGTGGCATGATCCGGCCCGCCGTTAACCTTTGAGCGCACCGCCGGACCCGGCGGCACAACCGGCCTTTGCGAGCCAGACGGACGATGTCGCGTCTTCCACGGACAGCTTCGGGCGCAGCCCCCTCCGAACTGACGCAGGCGCTTGCGGCCTGCCGCAGCGCCTTCGTCAGCGTCGCGGCGTTTTCCGGCATGAGCAACATCCTGATGCTCACCGGCGCCATCTTCATGATGGAAATCTACGACCGCGTGCTGCCCAGCCGCTCGGTGCCGACGCTGGTCGCGCTCTGCGTCCTCGCCGCCACGCTGTTCATCGCGCTCGGCATTCTCGACCTCATCCGCGGGCGCATCATGGTGCGCATCGGCGCGAGCCTCGACGCCGCCTTGTCGGGCCGCGTCTATGAGACGCTGGTGAAGCTGCCCCTGCGCGCCGGCGGGCGCAGCGACGCGCTGCAGCCGCTGCGCGATCTCGACAATATCCGTTCGTTCCTCTCCGGCGGCGGGCCGATCGCGCTGTTCGACCTGCCCTGGATCCCGGTCTATCTCGCGATCTGCTTTCTCTTTCATTTCTGGATCGGCTTCACCGCCCTGATCGGCGCGCTCATCCTCATCGGCCTCACCGTGCTGACCGAATTCTGGAGCCGCCGGCCCACGCAGGAGGCCGCGCATCACGGATTGTCGCGCAACGGGCTGGCGGAAATTTCCATCCGCAATGCCGAGGCGCTCACCGCCATGGGCATGACCGGGCGCATCGCCGCGCGCTGGGGCGAGGCCAACCGCCGCTACATGGCGAGCCAGCGCAAGGCCAGCGACGTCTCCGGCGGGCTCGGCTCGGCGGCGAAGGTGCTGCGCATGATGCTGCAATCCGCCGTGCTGGCGGTCGGCGCCTGGCTGGTGATCAACGGCCAGGCGACGGCGGGCGTGATCATCGCGGGCTCGATCCTGAGCGCGCGCGCGCTGGCGCCGGTCGATCTCGCCATCGCCAACTGGAAGGGCTTCATCGCCGCGCGCCTGAGCTGGCGGCGCCTGACCAAATTGCTGGCGGCGCTGCCGGCGCAGGACGAGGTGATGCCGCTGCAGGCGCCGGAGCGCAGCCTGAGCGTGGAAGCCGTGAGCGCGGTGCCGCCCGGCCAGCAGAAGGCGTCCGTGCAGGATGTCAGCTTCACGCTCCAGGCCGGATCGGCGCTCGGCATCATCGGCCCCAGCGCCTCGGGCAAATCCTCGCTGGCGCGGCTTCTGGTCGGGGTCTGGCCGGCATTGCGCGGGAATGTGCGGCTCGACGGCGCGGCCCTGGCGCAATGGAACGCCGACGCGCTCGGCCGCCATATCGGCTATCTGCCGCAGGATGTGGAATTGCTCGCCGGGACGGTGGCGCAGAATATCGCGCGCTTCGAGCGCGACGCCGATCCCGACGCCATCGTCGCCGCCGCCAAGGCCGCCGGCGTGCACGACCTGATCGTCAATCTGCCCGAGGGTTACGAGAGCCAGGTGGGCGAACAGGGCACCGCGCTCTCCGCCGGCCAGGCGCAGCGCATCGCTCTCGCCCGCGCGCTCTATCGCGATCCGTTCCTGGTGGTGCTCGACGAGCCCAATTCCAATCTCGACGCCGAAGGCGACGAGGCGCTCGCCCGCGCGATCCTCGACGTACGCGAGCGCGGCGGCGTCGCCGTGGTGATCGCGCACCGGCCGAGCGCCATTGCCGGCGTCGACCAGGTGCTGATGATGCGCGAAGGCCGGGTGCAGGCTTTCGGCCCGAAGGACGAGATTCTCGCCAAGGTGCTGCAGCGCCCGGCGGTCGGGGCGCGGCCGCTGAAGGTCGTTCCGGAAACCGGAGGCCTGGCATGAGCCGGCGAGGATCGCACAACGCGCAGGACTCGATCCGCTATCACATACGCGCCGGCATTGCCGTCGTCGTGTTTCTGGTCGGCGGCGTCGGCGGCTGGGCCGCCACCACCGACATCACCGGCGCGCTGATCGCGCCCGGCTCGATCGTGGTCGATTCCAACGTGAAGAAGGTGCAGCACCCGACCGGCGGCATCGTCGGCGAGGTGCGGGTGCGCGACGGCGACAAGGTCAAGATCGGCGATATCGTGGTGCGGCTGGACGAGACGGTGACGCGCGCCAATCTCGCGGTCGTCACCAAGGGCCTGACCGAGCTGATGGCGCGCAAGGCGCGGCTGGAGGCCGAGCGCGACAGTTCGGGCGCGGTCAAATTCCCCGCCGAACTGCTGGCCCGCGCGCAGGAACCGGAGGTCGCGGCGGTGTTGCAGAGCGAGCGCAAGCTGTTCGAGTTGCGCAACACCGCGCGCACCGGCCAGAAGGCACAATTGCGCCAGCGTATCTCGCAGCTCGACGAGGAAATCTCCGGACTCGCCGCCCAGCGTGACGCCAAGGTCAAGGAAGTCGCCCTGATCGAGCGCGAGCTCACCGGCGTGCGCGAACTGTTCCAGAAGAACCTGGTGCAGCTCAACCGCCTGACCCAGCTCGAACGCGAGGCCACCCGCCTCGAAGGCGAACGCGGCCAGTATGTCGCCGCCACCGCCCAAGCCAAGGGCAAGATTTCCGAACTGGAATTGCAGATCATCCAGATCGATCAGGATCTGTCGAGCGAGGTCGCGCGCGAAATGCGTGAGGTCGACGGCAAGATCGGCGAATTCGTGGAGCGCAAGGTCACCGCCGAGGACCAGCTCCGGCGCATCGATATCCGGGCGCCGCAGGATGGCACCGTGTTCCAGTCCAATGTCCACACCGTCGGCGGCGTCATTTCCGCCGGCGACGCCATCATGCTGATCGTGCCGGCGGCCGACAACCTGACGGTGGAAGCCAAGGTCAATCCGCAGGATATCGACCAGCTCAGGGTCGGACAGACCGCCCTGCTGCGCTTTACCACCTTCAATCAGCGCACCACGCCGGAAATCGACGGCAAGGTGACGCGCATCTCCGCCGACATCTCGACCGACCAGCGCACCGGCCTGAGCTACTACACCGTCCGCATCGGCCTGCCGCCGGCCGAGGTGGCCAAGCTCGGCGACGTCACGCTGGTGCCCGGCATGCCGGTAGAAGCCTTCGTGCAGACCGGCCAGCGCACGGTGATGTCCTATCTGGTCAAGCCGTTCTACGATCAGCTGACCCGCGCCTTCCGCGAAAAATAGTCACAACGAACGGCGCGGCTGGCATAGTCCCGATCGTGGCAAAGAAACTCAGACAGCGCCTCGAGCAGCTCAAGCTCAAACGGACCTTCAGCCTCGTCCGGTGGTTTGGCGTGCGGCGCACGCTGGGCTTTGCGTTGCTGGCGGCGTTCCTGGCCCTTCGGATCTGGGACCCCGCCCCGCTCGAAAATCTGAAGCTGCGCAGTTTCGATTTCTATCAGACGCTGAAGCCGCGCGATGTCACCGCCAGGCCGGTGGTCATCGTCGATATCGACGAGGACAGCCTCGGTGCGCTCGGGCAATGGCCCTGGCCGCGCACCACCCTCGCCGATCTTGTCACCCGTTTGCAGAAGCTCGGCGCGGTCGCCATCGGCTTCGACATCATTCTCGCCGAGCCCGACCGGATGTCGCCGTCTTTGGTGGCAAAATCCTTCAGCCAGCTCGATGAAGCGACACGCAGCAAGCTCGAACAGCTTCCGAGCAACGACGAGGTGCTCGCCAAGGCCATGAGCGGCGGCAAGGTTGTGCTCGGCCAGTCAGGCGTGCCCTTTCCGGTGCAGGACGGCGGCGCAAAAGACGCACCGCGCACCGGTTTTGCCTCAATGGGCGCCGACCCTACGCCTTATCTGATCACTTTCGATGGCCTGTTGCGCAATCTGCCGGTGCTGGAACAGGCCGCCGCCGGCCGCGGCGTGCTGACCGTGCGCACCGAGCGCGACGGCATCGTGCGGCGCGTGCCTTTGGTGATGAGGGCCGGCGGTCTGACCGTGCCCGCCATCACCATTGAAATGCTGCGGGTGGTGACCAATTCCGGCGCCATTCTGGTGCGGACTGACGCCGCCGGAATTCGCAGCGTGGCGGTGCCCGGTCTCGAAATCCCGACCGACCAGAACGGCCAGCTCTGGATCAATTTCTCGCCGCATGACCGCGAACGCTATGTCTCCGCCAAGGATGTGATCAACGGTGCGGTCGCCGCCGACCGCTTTGCCGGACGTCTGGTGCTGATCGGCACCTCGGCGGTCGGGCTGCTCGACATCAAGGCAACCCCGGTGGACGAATCCATGCCGGGCGTGGAAGTGCAGGCGCAGGTGCTCGAGAACGTGCTCACCAAATCGGTGCTGGCCTATCCAAATTACGCGGTCGGGGTGGAACTGATCACGGCGTTGGTCTTCGGAACGCTGATCGTGGTGCTGGCGCCGTGGCTCGGCGCCCTGACCTTGTTGTCGCTCGGGATCGGCGTCGCGCTCGTCCTGGTCGTCGGCGCGGCCTATTTCTACACTCAGCAGGGGCTGCTTTTCGATCTGACTTTCCCGCTGCTCTCGACCTTCGTCATCTACATCACGCTGGTCTTCATCAATTATTTCCGCGAGCAGAAGGACCGCCGCCGCATCCGTTCCGCGTTCGGACAATACCTCTCGCCGGCTCTGGTCGAGCAGCTCGCGCAATCGCCAAAAAAACTGGTGCTTGGCGGAGAGGTTCGCGACATGACCATCATGTTCAGCGACGTGCGCGGCTTCACCACGATCTCCGAGAGCTTCAAAAATGACCCGCAGGGCCTGACGCAGTTGATGAACCGATTCCTGACACCGATGACCAACGCCATCATCGAGCGCAAGGGCACGATCGACAAGTATATCGGCGACGCCATTATGGCGTTCTGGAATGCACCGCTGGACGACAAGGATCATGAACGCCACGCCTGCGAGGCGGCGCTCGACATGCTGCGGCGCGTGAAGGAGCTGAATGGCGTGCGCGAACGGGAAGCCAGGGACGAAGGCCTTCCCTTCCTGCCGCTCAATATCGGCATCGGTGTCAATACCGGCCAATGCGTGGTCGGCAATATGGGCTCCGATCTGCGCTTTGATTATTCGGTGCTCGGCGACGCGGTGAATCTCGCCTCGCGGCTGGAAGGCCGCTCAAAATCCTACGGTACGCCGATCATCGTGGGCTCGAAGACAGCGACCAAGGCCTTGACCGACTTCGCCGCGCTGGAAATCGACCTCATCACGGTGAAGGGCAAGAGCGAGCCGGAATACATCTATGCCCTGCTGGGCGATCCCGACGCGGCGCGCGGCGACGATTTCCGCCTGATGCGCGACCGGATCACCCAAATGCTGAAAAAATACCGCAGGCGCGACTGGAACGGGGCGCTCGAATTGCTCCATCTTGTGCGGCAATCGCCAAATCGCTTTGGTCTCGACGAGGTGTGTCACCTATACTTGGCGCGGATACAGTCCTTCCAAGAGACGGCGCCGCCGGACGACTGGAACGGCGTCTACGCCTTCGAGACCAAATAGCAGCATCATTACTTCGACCCGTTCGGACGCCGGAAGAGCAGAGCATGAGCGATAGGCTGAGCGTGACATTCCGGGGCGTGCGCGGTTCGATCGCCTGTCCCGGACCGGACACCGTGCGCTACGGCGGCAATACGCCCTGCGTCGAAGTGCGCTGCGGCGACCGCCTGATCATTTTCGACGGCGGCACGGGCCTGCGCCAGCTCGGCGACGAATTGCAGTCGAGCGGCCGGCCGCTCGACGCCGACATTTTTCTCAGCCATTGCCATATCGACCATATCGGCGGCCTGCCATTCTTTGCGCCCTTCTACGAAAAGGAACACCGCTTCCGGATCTGGGCCGGCCATCTGACACCGCCGGTCACCACCCGCGACGCCATCAGCCAGATGATGCGCGAGCCGCTGTTTCCGATCGGCCTGGAGGCGTTCAACGCCGCCATCGACTATCGCGACTTCCGTGCCGGCGACACGCTCACCCCGGCGCCCGGCGTGACACTGCGCACCGGGCGGCTGGACCATCCCGGCGGCGCCACCGGCTACCGGCTGGATTTCGCCGGCCGTTCGCTCGCCTATCTGACCGACAACGAAAGCCGCAAGGACAGCGATGCCAGCGTCATCGCCCTCGCGCGGGGCGCCGATCTGGCGATCTATGACTGCACCTATACCGACGCGGAAATTGGCGCCAAAACCGGCTGGGGCCATTCTGCGTGGCGCGATGGGCTACGGCTGGCGGAGACGGCCGGGGTGAAAACCTTCTGCATGTTCCATCACGCGCCAGAGCACGATGACGCCTTCATGGACCGCATGGTCGCGGAAGCCCGCGCCGTCCGGCCGGGCACCATGGCCGCCATCGAAGGCCAGGTGATCGAGCTTTAGGCGCAGTCCGGAGATATCGGCGCTTCTTGCCGTCGTCACGCAGACATGAAAGTAAACGGCCGTCGATGACCTATGCCGCGTTCGATTCGCTGACCAGGGGAATGAGATGACGCTTTTCGGTTTCGACCTCAATCAGCTCCTCAACGACCTGATCGTTTTCGCATGGTCGAGAGCGGACCTCGCCAATTTCCTCGGTCTGGTCGGCGGCCTTTGCTACGTCGCGTCGCTCTACCTGCGCACCATGGTTCCGCTGCGAATCGTGGCCATCGTCAGCAATTGCTTCTTCCTCTCCTACGGCGTGCTCGCAAAGCAGCTGCCGACAATCGTCCTCTATGCCGTACTGCTGCCGATCAATTTCGTGCGTCTGATCCAGATGCAGCAGCTGATCAAGCGTGCGCGCGTAGCGTCGCAAGGCGACCTGTCGATGGACTGGATCAAGCCGTTCATGCGCAAGAGGAATTACAAGAAAGGCGCGGTGCTGTTCCGGAAAGGCGACGTAGCACAGGAAATGTTCTACACTGTCAGTGGCCGCTATCTGGTCACCGAACTCGGCGTGGAATTGCCGCCCGGCAAGCTGATGGGCGAACTCGGATTCCTGGCGCCTGACAACAAGCGGACGCAGACCGTCGAATGCCTCGAGGACGGCGAGGTGCTGCGTCTCGACTACGATACGCTGCGCGAGCTATATTTCCAGAATCCGGAATTCGGATTTTACTTCCTGCGCCTGACCAGCGAACGGATGCTGCAGAATATCGCGCGGCTGGAGCGCGAACTCGAGCAGCACAAGGTCAGGATCAGCGTCGAGGCGGCACAGGGCACGACCTGAACGCGGGCGCTCGTCCCTACATCAGCACCGGCGCGCCGCCGGCACCCGACGGCCCATACTCGGGATCCGCGGACAGCACGATGTCATCTGCTGCGTCGAGATCAGACCATGACGTCCGATCATCAAATGCGCGAACCCTGTCGCCCGTCAGCACAAAGAGTGGCCGATAGGTGAGATGCGCAGCATCGATCAGCGTGAAACGGCGATTGTCGAGCGCGAGCCAGCGGCCCTCGAGCCGCACCATGGCGAGCGCGTGATCCTCGCGCGCGCGAGGATCGTGAACGATGACGAGACGCGTATCATGTTCGGGCACACCGGCCGCCCACAATGCCGCGAGCTTGGCGATGGCATAATCCTCGCAATCGCCCTGCCCGGCCGCCAGAGTGGCAAGCGGCGAGGTCCAGACATCCGGACTGTCGTGCCGCTGCCGGTCGGAGGCCGGACGAATGGCCAGATTGATGTCGCGGTTGACCGTTCCGATCAGCGCGCGGCCTTCGCGCGAGCGCGCGGCATCGACCATCGCCATGAATTGCGTGGCGGCGTCCGAGGGGCAGGCGGCTGGATCGGCGCGGCACAGCGACACCAGCCGCTGCTCCTGGCTCATCCGCGCGCGCACCCGGCGCCATTTGCCAAGCAGCGAATTGTCGGGAGCGGACTTGATCCCGGGAATCTCGCGCACCGACGCCTCGACCAAAGCCGCCAGCCGGATTTTCGGAAACACCACGCCGTCGAATTCGCCCGCGCCGATGTGACCCGGAAACAGGACGATAAACGCCGCGATGACCGCGGCATGACACGCAGCAAGACGCACCGGCATAAGACACCCCGATCCGGATCATCGGCCGGGCTGACGCCGGTCCTGGTCCGGAAATTATGTGGTGACGTTAGCGGTGCTGTTTTGCGCCCCCGTTAAAGGCCGAACGCCGGCCGCAATGCTGGTGAATCCCGTCTCAAAAGGCGTGATGAATGAAATGCAAACATAGCAAAAGGGCTCCGGAAACCGGGGCCCTTTGCCGCGCGCGCCTTACCAGCGCTGCGACGAATACCAGGTGTCGACATCCTTGCGGACCTGATCCTTGGCGATGCCGTAGCGTTCCTGGATCTTGCCTTCGAGCTGGTCGCGGTTGCCTTCGATCACGTCGAGATCGTCGTCCGTGAGACGGCCCCACTGCTCTTTCACCTTGCCCTTGACCTGCTTCCAGTTACCTTCGATGCGATTCCAGTCCATTTTTTGCCTCCTTGCGAATTGGGATGTACCCGGACAACGCGGGGGCAAGGGCCGAAGTTCCTTACTGCGGCGGAACGTCCCGCGCCGCCGTGCGTTTGCATGACCGGAAGCGAGGAGATCATGGCAGCACCCAAACGCAAGCCGAGCCCGGACGCGATATCGCCGAACGGCCGCCGCAAGACCCGCAAGAGCGACGTCATCCAGAAGCCCGACCCGGACGACGCTCATCTGGAAACCTACGAGCAGAATGTCGAACGGCCTGGATCCGACGTGCGCGGCGAAGGTTCGGATGTCTTTCCGCCCGCGCCCGCGCGTCTGCCGCCGGATTAAGCGTGTTGGGTTGGACTTAGACCGCCGTCTTGAAGCGCTGGATGGTGGTGTCCAGAACCTCGTCGAGCGGACGGCCCCACCAGTCGCTTGAGAGGATTTCCACCTCGACATAGCCGGCGAAGCCTTCCGCCTCGACGGCACGGCGCAGATGCGGAATATCGATCACGCCGTCGCCCATCATGCCGCGGTCGAGGAGCATATCCTTCGTCGGCACCAGCCAGTCGCAGACATGGAAGGCCAGCAGCCGCTTCTGGCCCGCGCGCCTGATCTGCGCCAACACCTCGAAATCCCACCAGACATGATAGGTGTCGACCGCCAGCCCCATCATGCCGCTGTTGCCGGGATCGAGCCGCTCGCAGATGTCGAGCGCCTGCCGCATGGTATTCACGCAGGCGCGGTCGGCGGCGTACATCGGATGCAAGGGCTCCAGCGCAAGCGGCATGTTCGCCGCGCGCGCATAGGCGAGAAGCTCGGCCAGGCCCTCTTCCACCTGACGCTGCGCCGCGCCGATATCCTTGCTGGCCACGCTGCCCGGTCGCGAATATTGCGGCAGGCCGCCGACCACCAGCACCAGACACGGCGCACCGAGCGCTTTTGCCTCATCGACGGCGCGGCGGTTGTCGTCGCGTGCTTCCTGGAGATGCACGTCATCCGCCGTGAACATGCCGCCGCGGCAATAGCCGGAGAGGTCGAGCCCCGCATCCTTCACCGCCCTCACCGCGCGATCGAGGCCGACCTGCGCCACCTGATCGCGCCAGGGCGACACGACGCGGATTCCTTTTTTTGCGCAGGCTTCAACAATGCCGACGAAATCGGCCTGCTTGCGGACGGTGGCCGTATTGAGCGAGAGCCAGCGATGATCTGTGGAAAGATCGCGCATCGCGTCGGTCAAATCTCTACGCCGCGTGTCTGCAGCACGGTCCGCATCCGCGCCACGGCCATTTCCGGATCGCGCAGCAAGCCGGCGGCATCGGCCAGACGGAAGATATCGGCGAGATGCAGGGTTGAGCGTGCGCTTTCCTGCCCGCCGACCATGGTGAAATGATCCTGATGGCCGTTGAGATAGGCCATGAACACGACGCCGGTCTTGTAGAAGCGGGTCGGCGCCTTGAAGATGTGACGCGACAGCGGCACGGTCGGCTCCAGAATGGCATCGAAGTCCGACCTGTCATTCTTCGCCAGCGCCACCAGCGCCGCGGCGCCCGCCGGCGCGATGGCGTCGAAAATGCCGAGCAGCGCGTCCGAGTAACCCTGATCGTCGCCAGCGATCAGTTCGGCATAGTTGAAATCGTCGCCGGTATACATGCGCACGCCCTTGGCGAGGCGGCGGCGCATGGCGATTTCCTTGGCCTTGTCGAGCAGCGAGATCTTCACGCCGTCGACCTTTGACGCATGCGCATTGATGATCCCGATGGCGGTGTCCATCGCCGTGTCGACGTTTTGGCTGCCCCAATAGCCGGCGAGCGCAGGATCGAACATGTCGCCCAGCCAGTGGATAATCACCGGCTCCTTCACTTGGGAGAGAATCCGGCCGTACACGTCGGCGTAATCGCCACCGGAGCGCCCGACCTTCGCCAGCGCACGCGAGGCCATCAGGATAATGCGGCCGCCGAAGGATTCGATCGCCGCAACCTGCTCCTCATAGGCGCGGATCACATCATCGAGCGACTTTGCGTCTTCCACCGCCAACTGGTCGGTCCCCGCGCCCGAGAACACCAGCCCCTTGCGCGGCTTTGCCGCCGCGACGGACCGCCGGATCAATTCCAGCGAATCCGGCCAGCTCATGCCCATGCCGCGCTGGGCGGTGTCCATCGCCTCCGCCACGCCGAATCCGAGATCCCAGAGATGCTCGCGGAACGCGATCGTGCGGTCCCAGTCGACGGCCGTGTCGAGCCAGGGCGAATTGTCGGCCAGTGGGTCGGCGACCACATGCGCGGCCGCAAAGGCGATGCGGTTCAGCGGCGCCTCCACCTTCGAGGGAAAATTGCCCGGCTCCGACAGCCGGAACGCCTCAAGCGTGCGGTCCGCGCGCGGCAGCGCAATGGCGAGCCCGGTTTGCGGACGTTCATAACGGTTCATGATGGAGCCTCACAGTTTCAGCGCCGGCACGTCGACCCAGCGGCGTTCCTTCCAGCTCTGCAATGCATTCTCGACCAGTTGCACGCCCTTCGCGCCCTCGACCAGATTGTACTTGTAGGGCGCATCCTCGACGACATGGCGGATGAACATTTCCCACTGCGTCTTGAAGCCGTTGTCATAGACGGTATTGTCGGGCACCGGCTGCCAGGTGGAATAGAAGTCGATGGCCTGCTTCTCGTCCGGATTCCAGACCGGGCGCGGCGTGCCCTGCCGCGGCTGGATCACGCAATCGGTCAGGCCGGCCACCGCCGAGCCGTGCGTGCCGTCGACCTGGAAGGTCACCAGATCGTCGCGATAGACCCGCGTCACCCAGGACATGTTGATCTGCGCGACCACATCGCCGGCGAGCTCGAAGGTCGCATAGGCGGCATCGTCGGCGGTGGCTTCGTATGTCTTGCCGGATTCATCCCAGCGCGCGGGAATATGCCTGGCGCCGAGGCACGACACGCTCTTCACCTCGCCGAAGAGATTGTCGAGCACGTAGCGCCAGTGGCAGACCATGTCGAGAATGATTCCGCCGCCGTCCTCGCTGCGATAATTCCAGGACGGGCGCTGCGCCGGCTGCCAGTCACCCTCGAATACCCAGTAGCCGAACTCGCCGCGCACCGAGGTCATGCGGCCAAAGAAGCCCGAGTCGCGCAGCATCTTCAGCTTCATCAGGCCGGGCAGGAACAGCTTGTCCTGCACCACGCCGTTCTTGATGCCGGCCTCCTTCGCCAGCTTGCAGACCTTCACAGCCTGCGGGAGATCGGTTGCGATCGGCTTCTCGCAATAGATGTGCTTGCCGGCCTTGATCGCCTTCTCAAGCAGTTCGGGGCGCATCTGCGTGGTGCCGGCGTCGAAGAAAATGTCATCCTCAGGATTGAGCAGCGCCTTGTCGAGATCGGTGGCCCAGCGCGTCACGCCATATTGCTGCGCCAGCGCGCTGATCTTGTCCGGATTGCGCCCGATCAGGATCGGGTCCGGCATCACCCGGCTGCCGTCCGACAGCACGACCCCGCCGGCCTTGCGGATGGCCAGGATCGACCGGATCAGATGCTGGTTCATGCCCATTCGTCCGGTGACGCCGTGCATGATGATTCCAAGACGCTTGCTGCTCACGTTCGCGCTTCCTCTTTTGCTCTTGCGTGTCTTTCGGTGAGGACGCCGACCAAAGCGGGATCGACGCCGGAGGCAAAGCCGGCCTGTCTGAGAGAACCGGTGGAAATGCTGCCGTCACGGATGACCAGACGGACGATGCCATCGCGCTCTTCATACAGATCGGGATGGGCTGCCAGAAACGCCCGGGCTTCCGCCGGCGGCGCATCAGCAAAGCCGTCCACATAATGATGCCCGTTACGCTCGGCATGGGCGATGCCATGGAACAGCACCAGGGCCGTGTCCTGCTGCAGGGCTAATCCTGCCTGGCAGGTCAGGTCTTCGGCGGCGACGAAGGCGTCCGTTTTGCCATCCGCCGTCCAGCGCAGGGCGCGCGCGCCGTTCAACAATGACTTGTAGAGACCCTTGCAGGCTTTTGATGAAATGCCGCGATAGCCAAGCGTGATCGCTTCCGGAAAGGCGTCGTAGCGGCTCTCGGCTTCGTCGATGATGAATGCGACATCCCTGCCGAGCTCGCCGAGTGACGTGCCCCAGGTCAGATCGCGCGGCATCGGCTGCTCGATATAGTCCAGCCGCGATGCCAGCGGTTTCAGTGCCGCATCGCCCTGCAGCCTGCGCACAAGCTCCGCCAGATCGTTCAGGCTGGCATATTGCTCGTTGGCGTCGAGCGTCACGCGATAATCGCCAATGCCGGACAGCGCCTCTGAAATCGCACTCAGCCGCTCACAATCCACGGCCGGATCTCCGCCCAGCTTCAGCTTGAAATGACAGATGCCGGTCGCGCGATGAATCCCGGCGAGCACATCGAGCGGATCGGCCATGCCGACGGTATGACGGATGGCGATGCCGGAGGCCGGGTTGCGAGACGACAGGAAATCGGTGATCGCCGCCACATCGATATCCGGTGTCAGCCGCGCATCGAGGCCGACAACGTTGCGCGACAGGCCGGTGAAAACGTCCAGACCCAGCGCGCGCAGCAGCGCATCGAGAACCGCCTTGTCCAGTTCCGCCGTGCCGAAGCAGGCGGCCAGCGGCGGAATGTCCTTTTTGGCGCAGATCGCGATCTGCGCGTCGTGACAGGCCGCATGAAGTCCGAACGCGGTGTCGAATTGTCCATGGGCGAGATACAGATCGCGCGCCACATTTAGTGCCACACGCAATTGCGCGACGGTCTGCTCGGGGGTGAGCGCCGGGTCCTTGTTGAACCATTTCGGCACCATTAGTTCGGCCGCCGCGCCCTCGGCCCGGGCGCCATCTGGCAGTTCGATTTCGACATGCACGAAGACCTGTGGAGCGCCTTCGACCTTGGCCGCGCCGAAGCGGAACGGCATGCGGAAACGCACGGGCCGCTCAAGAAACTCAATGCGACGGACGATCAGACTGGAGGCCATGGTCGGGTCATCTGGGCTGTCTCGGGCTCTTTTAACCAATTAGTTAAAAGATGAAAAGCCCCGTCGCATAGACCCTGCGAACCTGCCCGGCCGGGCGGTGCAGGTGTCAGAGGCTCAATAACGCCGGTTGGACGGGTTTCCGGCCGCCCTTATTCAATTTCTGAAAATCAGACACTTATTGCAGTGCATGGGAACTTTTTAGCCCGTGGCGCGTTAAAAAATGCCCCACTCGATAATAATCAATAATAATCACATGGAGAGCGGATGGATTACCGCACCGGCCCGCGCGACGTAACAGACGAAATCCACACTGCGTCGCGGGGGCCACAGCCCCAAGCCGGCCACCTTCCTGCGTCATAAGCATCGCACCCGGCCCCGCCGCATATTTATTCATATTTGGAAACTCACACGCCTGTTCAATACGGATGTCACAGCCCATTCCAGAAAACTCCCGCTCCGGACCGGTCGCTACACCGGCGCGCGATTGCATGACCGCTGCGACCGAAACCGCGCGGGTGGATTTTGCCATTGATTTCGACAAGACTGCGATCCTCCTGGATGTTGACGGAACGCTGCTCGACATCGCGCCCACCCCGCATGAGGTGCGCGTCTCTGAAGAGCTTCGCGGCATGCTCACGCGGCTGGCGGGGCGGCTCGGCGGCGCGCTCGGCTTCGTCAGCGGGCGTCCGCTTGCCGACATCGACCGTGTGTTCGATCCCCTCAGGTTGCCGGCGGTCGGAGGCCATGGCGCGGAAATTCGCCCCGCAGCAGATGGCGACTCGTACCGCGTGCGCACCTCGCGGGTCGACGACGAGCTGAAGCGCCGGTTCTCTGAAATTGCGCAACTCGGCCCCGGCCTGATCATCGAGGACAAGGACTATTCCCTCGCCATCCACTACCGTCTGGCACCGCAACTCGGCGGCGCCGTGATCAAGTCAGTTGCCGCCATCTGCGAAAAATACGGTTGCGAGGGCCTCAGCATCCTGCCCGGAAAGTCCGTCATCGAGATCAAGCCGCGCGGGTTCGACAAGGGTTCGGGCCTGAAGGAATTGATGTCGTCACCGCCTTTTACCGGTCGGCAGCCCATCTTTGTGGGCGACGACGTCACCGATGAAGCCGCTTTTGCGATGCTGCCGAAATTCTCCGGAATCGGCCTGTCGGTCGGCGGAATCGTACCGGGCGCATCGTTCAATTTCGATGGTCCGAAGGACGTGCGGCTCTGGCTCGCGCAGCTGAGCGGCGACATCCTGGAGGCAAGATGACCGACTATGGTCTCGATCTCGCAATCATCGGAAATGGACGGACCGCGGCTCTGATCGAGCCGGGCTCGCGCATCACCTGGTGGTGTTTTCCGCGTTTCGACAGCAATCCGGTTTTTTGCCGTCTGCTGGGAGGTGACGAGGAAAAGGGATTCACCGATGTCGTCCTCGAAGATCTCGCCAACGTCAAATCAGACTATCTCCGCAATACCCCCGTTGTGGTCACGACGCTGACCGACGGCAAGGGCGGATTAGTGCGTATCACGGATTTTGCGCCGCGCTTCCAGAACCTCGACCGCATTTACCGTGCCCCGCAACTGATCCGCATCATCGAACCGGTCGCCGGCCTGCCGCGGATCACGATCCGGTTCCGGCCAGCGCACAGTTACGGCCATCCCATCACCCGTCATGCGCTCGGCAGCAACCACATCCGCTATTGGGGCGACAATACGCAGTTGCGACTCACCACCGATGTCCCGCTTTCCTATGTCGAGGGCGAAACTTCGTTCGTCCTGAGCCGGCCACTGCATCTGGTGTTCGGCGCCGACGAGCCCTTCCCCGCCGCGCTGGCGCCGACCTGCCGCGATTTCTTCGATCGCACCTGCGGCTATTGGCGCGAATGGGTGCGACGCCTGAACTTGTCCTATGACTGGCAGGAGGCGATGATCCGCGCCGCCATCACGCTCAAGCTCAGCAATTTCGAGGAGACCGGCGGCATCATAGCCGCGCACACGACATCGATCCCGGAATCGCCCGGCACCGGCCGCAACTGGGACTATCGCTATGCCTGGCTGCGCGACGCCTATTTCGTGGTGAAGGCGCTGAACCGCATCGGCGCGACGCAAACCATGGAAGATTTCATCTTCTACATCCTGAATGTGGTGTCGGAGGACAAGGACTCGCTGCGACCGGTCTACAGCGTGGTGCCGACCGATCCGATGGATGAATGGGTCGCCGAAAAGCTCAAGGGCTATCGCGGCGACGGACCGGTGCGGGTCGGCAATGCCGCAGCGGCGCAGACGCAGCACGACACCTATGGCAGCATCATCCTGGCGGCGATGCCGATGTTCTTCGACCGCCGTCTGCCGCGGATGGGCGACGAAACGCTGTTCCGTCTGCTGGAAACGCTGGGACACAAGGCCGAGCGCTTCGCGCTGACGCCCGATGCCGGCATCTGGGAATATCGCGGGCGCCAGCGCGTGCATACACATTCAGTGGCGATGTGCTGGGCCGGCTGCAACCGTCTCGCCGCCATCGCAGAAACACTCGGCCTGCGCGACCGCTGCGTCTACTGGAACGATTCCGCCGATCGCATTCACCGCACCCTGGTCGAACAGGCATGGAACGAGAAGCGCCAGGCTTTCACCGCATCCTTCGGCTCCGACGATCTCGATGCCAGTGTCCTGCTGCTGCACGAACTTGGCGTCGTGGATGCCGACGATCCGCGTTTTGTCAAAACCGTCACCGCGATGGAACGCGACCTGCTGCGCGGCAAGCATGTCATGCGCTATGCCAGCCCGGACGATTTCGGCATGCCGGAATCCGCCTTCCTCATATGCCGCTACTGGCTGATCGACGCCTATTGGGCGCTCGGCCGCCGCGCCGAGGCGCGCGACCTATTTGTGGATTCGCTGCAATACCGCAACCGCTATGGACTGCTCGCCGAAGACATCCATCTGCAGACCGGCGAGCTATGGGGCAATTTCCCGCAGACCTATTCCATGGCCGGTCTGATACTCACCGCGATGCGATTGTCCCGCAGTTGGGAGGACAGATATTGGCGCGGCTAGTCATCATCTCCAACCGTGTCGCAGTGCCCAAAGCAGGTAGCCGCGCCGGCGGACTCGAGGTCGCGGTGCTGGCGGCGCTCAAGAAACATCCCGGCATCTGGTTCGGCTGGAGCGGGCGCGTGTCCAGCAAGGGGCTGGAAACCCGCACCGTCGAAGCTGACAAAATCTCTTACGTCGTCACCGATCTGCCAAAGGAAGATTACGACGAATATTACAACGGCTTCGCCAACCGCGTGCTCTGGCCGATCCTGCATTACCGGCTCGATCTGGCGGAATTCTCACGCCAGGATCTCGGCGGTTATCTGCGCGTGAACGAGCATTTCGCCGATGAGTTGCACAAGATCCTGCGGCCGGACGATATCGTGTGGGTGCACGACTATCATCTGCTGACGCTGGCCAAGGCTTTGCGCGAACGCGGCCACAAGAACAAGATCGGGTTCTTTCTCCACACGCCGTTCGCCGCACCGGAAATCATCACCGCCCTGCCGCAACACGAGCGCATTATCTGGGCTATGTCGCATTTCGACCTGGTGGGCTTCCAGACCGAGATCGATGCCTCGAACTATGCCCGCTACGTGGAGACGGAATGCCGCTATCCGGTCAAGGGTCATTGGACCTATGACACCGGCGAGCGCATCGTGAAGATCGGCGTGTTTCCGGTCGGCATCGAGGTCGAATCCTTCAGCCGCATGGCGCGTCGCGCTGCCCGCTCGTCGTTCGTCAGCGGCGTGCTGGCGAGCCTGTCCGGACGTGCCATGATCATCGGCGTGGACCGCCTCGACTATTCCAAGGGAATCGATGCCCGCATCGATGCCTTCGAAAAATTCCTCGCCACCAATCCGGAATGGCGCAACAACGTGACCTATCTGCAGATCACGCCGAAAAGCCGCTCCACCATCCAGGAATATGCCGCGATGGAGCGGCTGGTCAGCGAGAAGGTCGGCCAGGTCAATGGCAATTACGGCGAAGCCTCGTGGACGCCGATTCGCTATATCAACCGGACTCATAGCCGCACGGCGCTCGCAGGCCTCTATCACGCCGCCCGCGCGGCGCTGGTGACGCCGCTGCGCGACGGCATGAATCTGGTCGCCAAGGAGTATGTCGCCGCACAGAATCCGGATGATCCCGGCGTGCTGATCCTCTCGCGCTTCGCCGGCGCGGCGCTGGAATGCAAGCCGGCCTTGCTGGTCAATCCCTATGACACGGCATCGGTTGGCGCCGCCATCGCGCGCGCTCTGTCGATGCCGATCGAAGAACGCCGCGCGCGGCAGGATGCCTTGTTCAAGATTATTTCGCAGAACGATATCAACGACTGGCCCGACCGCTTTCTGTCCATGCTGACGGGCGAAACCGTTCCTTCGCAGGAGCAGGCCGCCGTGCAAGACGCCGCACCCAAGGACAGCGGCTCGCAACCTTACCGTTCCATCGGTGGGCCCCGCGCGCTGCCGGGCAGATAAACATCAAGGAGAACGACATGGATGCCATCGGCCGAAAGCGCTGGGCGATTCCGGAAGGCTATATTCCGTCGCAAAGCATTTCCCAGGAACGCGCGCTGTTGTCACATGAGACGGCGTGCATCCTGAATGCCAACGACAAGGATGCGAACGTTAGCCTGACCGTGTTCTTCGCCAATCGCGAGCCGGTCGTCTATACGGTAAAGGTGCCGGCGCGGCGCACCCTGCATCTGCGTTTCAACGACCTGAAGGACCCCGAGCCGGTGCCGCTCGACACCGATTATTCCTCGGTGTTCGAATCCGATGTTCCGATCGTGGTGCAGCACACGCGGCTGGATTCCCGCCGGGCCGAAATCTCCCTGCTGTCGACCATCGCCTACGCGCAGGACTGAGCATAGGGGGAGATCAGCCCTCCCTGCTCAATATTTTATTTAGAATGCGTCTAAGAAGCAATCTTATTGCAATCTTTTGTGCGGCCAGCTATTTTTCCGGCTGCAATGAGCATTTAACGCATTCTAAACTGGGACGGCTGTGGGGACGGGTTACATGCAAGATGATCAAGGCCGGCACAACCGGCTGGCTCTTTATTATTCCGGCGCGATCGCCGCGCTGGCATTTCTGGTGATTGCCGCAGCGCCGGCCGAAGCTGCCGCCAAAAAGAACACCCCGCCATCGAGCGCCGCTGCCGAAACGCCCGAGGTGCCGGGTGACGACATTTTCGGCTTTACCTCGGCCACCGACCTCGGAAATCTCGGCGACATCGGCTTCGCCGAAGAGATCACCGGGATCACCGGCAAGCGCGACGGCAGCTACAACGCCCTTTTTTCAAAATCCGAGCTTGGCTACACCATCTCGGAATCCTGGTGGATCGGCGGATCGGCATTCGCATCGCGGCACCGCATCCACAATGTGACCGACATGACGGATGTCAGCGGAACGGAATTTTTCGGCCTGTCGTTCGAAATCAAGCATCGCCTAATCAAGCGCAGTGCGGGCAATCCATTCGCGGTCACGCTGGCACTCGAGCCGGTCTGGACGCGGATCGATGGCGCCACCGGCCTTCGCTCCGAAGCCTATAGCGCGGAGTTCAAGATTCTCACCGATGCGGTGATCGTCCCGGACAAGGTGTTCTGGGCTGCCAATCTGGTCTACGTGCCACAAAGGGCGCAGGACGTGAACGACCGCAGCATCTGGCTGAAAACGTCCTTCAGTTCGATCTCCACGGCCCTGACGTTCCAGCTTTCTCCGACGCTCTTTGTCGGCGCGGAGGCGCGTCACCTGGCATCCTACGGCAAGGGGACGCTGGACGACCGGCTCGGATACGCTATCTACGTCGGGCCGACGCTGCTCTGGAAGATCAGCGAGAAGGTCGCATTCAACGCCACATGGCAGCCGCAGGTTTCCGGCCGCTCGATCGACAATCCCGACCTACGCTATGATCTCGACAATTTCGAGCGCGCGCAATTCCGCGCCAAATTCTCCGTCGCACTTAACTGAGCGGGCGCGCGCCAAGGCTGCGCGCCAGCAACTGTGCGACATGAACGGCCTTGCGGCCCGCGCCGTCATGGATCTGATGCCGGCATGAGGTTCCGTCCGCCACAATGACGGCGTCGGCCGGCGCGGCGCGCACCGCCGGCAGCAGCGAGAGTTCGCCCATGGCGAGCGACATATCGATGGTGTCCTTGCCATAGCCAAAACTGCCGGCCATCCCGCAGCAACTCGATTCGATGATCTCCATCGCCACGTCGGGGACCAGCTTCACCACCGTCGCGACGGCGCTGAAGGCATCGAATGATTTCTGATGGCAATGGCCATGAATCAGCACCTTCTGCCCGATCGGGCCCAACGGCAGACGAAGCGTGCCCGCCTTCTGTTCGCGCGCCAGGAATTCCTCGAAGGTCAGCGCAAGCTCCGACAGCCGCCGCGCCAGACTGGTTCCGATAATAGCCGGAATTTCATCCCGGAACCCCAGAATGCAGCTGGGTTCAAGACCGACCACAGGCACGCCGCGCGCAATATAGGGTTCGAGCGCCCTCAGCGTGCGTTCGGCTTCCTGCCGCGCCTCGCTCACGCATCCGACCGAGAGGAAAGTGCGCCCGCAACACAGCGGACGGGACGATCTGTCGCGCGGCTTCGCCAGATGCACGCAATAGCCACCGGCCTCGAGCACACGGATGGCGTCGTCGATGACCTCGCGCTCGAAATAGCGGTTGAAGGTGTCGGCGAACAGAACAACCTCTTTTTCTTCACCTCCCCCGCAAGCGGGGGAGGTCGACGCGCGAAGCGCGGCGGGAGGGGGAAGAGTCCCCTCCCCATCCCTCCCCCGCAAGCGGGGGGGGGTGTCTACCTTACGCTCATCAAAAATATCTGACCGCCATTTCGGCAGGCTTCGCCTAGCAGTGAACCCCGTAACCGCTTCCGACAATTTCGCCGCGCCCGGCAGCTTATCACGCAAATTCAGCAACCATGGCATTCTCGCCGCATAAGGCGCGTAACGTGGCAGATAGCCAACCAGCCTTTGGTGCAAGGACAATCCGAACGCTTTCGCCCGCGCCGCCAGCACCTCGATCTTCATGCGCGCCATGTCGACGCCGGTCGGGCATTCGCGCCGGCAGGCCTTGCAGGACACGCAGAGTTGCAGCGTTTCTGCCATCGCGTCCGATGTGAGCGCATCCGGGCCGAGTTGTCCGGTCACCGCCAGCCGCAATGTGTTGGCGCGTCCGCGCGTGACGTCCTTCTCATCGCGCGTGACGCGGTAGCTCGGGCACATCACGCCGCCCTGCATCTTGCGGCAGGCGCCGTTGTTGTTGCACATCTCGACCGCGCCCTGGAAGCCGCCGCCCGTCCCCGGCCATGCAGACCAGTCGAGCTCAGTTGTCAATTCGATCCCACGATAGCCGGGCGCGAAGCGGAAATTCATCCGGTCGTCGAATTTCGGCGCGCGTACGATCTTGCCGGGATTGAACAAGCCCTTGGGATCGAAGCGGTCTTTCACCTCGGCGAAGGCGCGCACCAGCTTATCGCCAAACATGAAACCGTGGAATTCCGAACGCACGATCCCGTCGCCATGTTCGCCGGAATGCGAGCCCTTGTAGGCGCGCACCATCGCGAACGCTTCCTCGGCGATGGCACGCATCGCCTTCACGTCCTTCTCTTGCCGCAGGTTGAGGATGGGCCGCACATGCAGGCAGCCGACGCTGGCATGTGCGTACCAGGTACCGCGCGTGCCGTGCTTCTCGAACACCCGCGTCAGCTTGTCGGTGTAGTCGGCGAGATGTTCCAGCGGCACCGCGCAATCTTCCACGAAGGAGACCGGCTTCCCCTCCTCCTTCATCGACATCATGATGTTGAGGCCGGAGGTTCGCACGTCGGTGATCGCCGCCTGCAAGGCCGGATCGAGCACATCGACCACGCCGCCCCATTTCGCACCCGGCCTGTCCCAGCTGAATCCGAGATCACCCATGGTCTCATGCAGTTGCTTGAGCCTTCGGAGATTTTCGTCCTGATCGTCCTCGCCGAATTCCACCAGCAGCACGGCATCGGGCGTACCGCGCACGAACTGCTCCAGTGTCGGACGGAACATGGCGATCTCGTGCGCCAGCTCGATCATGGTGCGGTCGACCAGTTCGACCGCGATCGGCTTCAGCTTGACCAGATACTGCGCGGCATCCATTGCCTCGAAGAATTTTCCGAAATGGCAGACGCCGACGGCGCGGCGGCCGAGCACGGGCGACAGCTTCAGCTCGATGCGCGTGGAGAAGCCCAGTGTGCCTTCCGAACCGATCAGGATATGGGCGAGATTGAGATCGTTGCGGCCCGGGACCAGCGCGTCGAGATTGTAGCCGCCGACCCGACGCTGGACCTTCGGGAAGCGCGCCGCAATCTCGTCCGCCTCGCGTGCGCCGATGGTCAGCAGATCGCGGGCGATGTCCCGCAGCGGCGACGAGGACGGAATGTCGGAGAGGTCGGCGCTCACCGGACCGAAATGCGCCGTCTCGCCATTCGCCAGCAGCGCATCCATCGACAGCACGTTCTCGCGGGTATTGCCGAATCGCAGCGAACGCGCGCCGCAGGAATTGTTACCGGTCATGCCGCCAAGGGTGGCGCGCGACGAGGTGGAGATGTCGACCGGAAACCACAGGCCGTGCGGCTTCAACGCGCGGTTGAGATCGTCGAGCACAATGCCGGGCTCGACCACGCAGCGGCGTCCCGCGGCATCCAGTTCGAGAATGCGGTTGAGATATTTCGAGCAGTCGATGGCGAGCGAATGATTGACGGTTTGCCCGCATTGCGAGGTGCCGCCGCCGCGCGGCAGAACGCTGACACCCTCGTCCCGCGCAATCGCTATCGCCCGATTGGCTTCGTCTATGGTACGCGGCGCCACCACGCCGACCGGCATGATCTGGTAGTGGGACGCGTCGGTTGCGTAGCGCCCGCGGGCAAAACGGTCGAAATGGACCTCGCCCACACCCTCGGATTTCAGACGCCGTTCCAGCCCCGGCATTAAGCGTTCACTCAAGGTTTCCTCCCGGGCGGGGCCGGACTGCCGTTTAGGTCTTGACCAATATGTCGCATCCGGTGTTCATCCCGGCAAGCATTCCACCCTTTCAAATGAGGCGGCGACAGAAAAGCCGCGCCCCAAGGAGCTTCCCACCATGGCCCAGAATTCCTCGCGCGTTGCCGGGCGTCATTTCCTGCAGATTCCGGGGCCGACCCCCGTCCCCGACCGCATCCTGCGCGCGCTCGATACCCCGGTGATCGACCATCGCGGCCCGGAATTCGCCAAGCTCGCCAAGCGAGCGCTCGAAGGCATCAAGACCATTTTCAAGACCACGAACCCGGTGATCATCTTCACCGCCACCGGCACCGGCGCCTGGGAAGCGGCGCTGACCAACACGCTCTCAGCCGGCGATAAGGTGCTGATGGTGGAGACCGGCCAGTTCGCCACGCTCTGGAAGAAGATGGCCGAGCGTCTCGGCCTCAAGCCGGAATTCATCGAGACCGACTGGCGCATAGGCGCCGATCCCGCGTTGATCGAAGCCCGGCTGCGCGAAGACAAGAACAAAGAGATCAAGGCCGTATGCGTGCTGCACAACGAGACCTCGACCGGCTGCGCGTCTCCGATCGCCGCGATCCGAAAGGCGATCGACGCCGCCGGCCATCCGGCCCTGTTCCTGGTCGACACCATCTCCTCGCTCGCCTCGACCGACTATCGCCATGACGAATGGGGCGTGGACGTCTCGGTCGGTGGCGCACAGAAGGGCCTGATGCTGCCGCCCGGCATGTCGTTCAATGCGCTCAGCGACAAGGCCATCGCCGCCAGCAAGGCCTCGAACTTGCCGAAGTCGTTCTTCGCCTGGGACGACATGCTGGCAATGAACAAGGTCGGCTTCTTCCCCTATACTCCGGCAACGCTGATGCTGGGGGGCCTAGTCGAAGGCATCGACATGCTGCACGAGGAAGGTCTCGACAACGTGTTCGCGCGCCACGACCGGCTGGCGGAAGCCGTGCGTCGCGCCGTCAAGCACTGGGGCCTCGAGATCATCTGCAAGGACCCGAAATATTATTCCTCGACCATCACCGCCATCCTGATGCCGGAAGGCCATGACGGCGATGCTTTCCGCGCCCAGGCGCTGGAGAATTTCAATATTTCCTACGGTGCGAGCTTCGGCCGCTTTGCCGGCAAGATGTTCCGCATCGGCCATCTCGGCGACACCAATGACGGCACGATCGTGGGCGCGCTCGCAATCACCGAAATGACGCTGGCCCTGGCCGGCGTGCCGCACAAGAAGGGCGGCGTGCAGGCGGCGATGGACTACCTCATCACCGCGCATGGAAAGCCGGCGCGTGTCGCGGCGGAGTAAGCGCCCGGCATCAGCGATCCTGTTTCCCAGAATAGAAGAGGCCGGGTTTGACCCGGCCTCTCCATTTGGGGGGGCGACAGGCTACTGCGTCGGGATCTTCGCCGCCTTCGCCAGTTCCACCATCGCGGCGACGTCGTCCTTGAAGAACCTGGCGAACTCCGCCTGCGATCCCGGCATCGGCTCGACGCCGAGCTGCTTGAATCGCGCCTGCACCTCTGGCGTCTGGATCGCCTTGGCGATGGCCTGCTGCAGCTTGCCGACGATGGCATCCGGCGTTTTCGCCGGCAGGAACACGCCGGTATAGAAGGTGTAGATCGCCGAGGCGCTCAGTCCGGCCTCGACCGCTGTCGGCGTGTCGGGCAGGCTTGCGGCGCGTTTCTGCGAAATGACCGCGAGCGGCGCCAGCTTGCCGTCGCGGATGAGCGGCAGCGTCGTCGCGGTGAGTTGCACGCTGAAATCGCCGCGGCCCGAGACCACTTCGGTCACCGCTTCGGCCGCGCCCTTGAAGGGAATGTGCTGCGCGTCGAAGCCGGCGCTGGCGCGCAGGCGCTCGGCGGCGAAATGCGACGCCGATCCCAGCCCGACCGAGGTGTAGTTGAGCGTGCCGGGCTTCGCCTTGGCCTCGGCGATCATGTCCTTCAGCGTCTTGAACTTGGACGGCGGAGTTACCACCACCAGTGGCTGCTGCCCGAGTGAGATCACCGGGATGAAATCGTTCAGCGTGTCATAAGGCAGCTTCGTATAGAGCGCATGCGCGGTGTTGAGCGCGCCATAGACCAACATGGTGTAGCCGTCCGGCGCGGATTTCGCGACCGCGTTGGCGCCGATGGTGCCGCCGGCGCCCGGACGGTTCTCCACCACGATGGTCTGTCCGAGCAGCTTGCCCGTCTGCTCCAGCACGACGCGCGCGATCAGGTCGCTCGCGCTGCCTGCGCCAAGCGGCACCACCGCGGTGATGGTCCGTGTCGGCCAATCCTGCGCCCGGGCTTGGCCGCACGCCAGACCGCCGGCCGCGAGGCCCGCAATCAGCGCCGTGAATGCTATGCGCCGCCGAACAGATATGAAAGCCATGCTTTTCCCCTTGGATTCCGTGACCCTGATCGCCGGCAATGCCGGCCTGCGCGGCTCTTGATCGGCCGCGCTATGATCACATGCTAGCATGCGGTGCACGCCGGGGAATATCGGGTTTCGAAAGGTTTGGTGGTGCCCCGGGTGACGTCGCGCTGCATTGCAGCATCCACCACGGCTGGTCGATCAGCAACGTCTCCGCGGTTTAATTTTATCTAGTAGGTCTCGACGTGATATCGACCCTGTGCACGCATCGCGCCGCGCAGTTCGGCCCAGTCGAGACCGGCGCCGCGGCAGATATCGGCGAAGGCTTCGTCCACGCCGCTTTCCATGCCCTTCAACCCGCACAGATAGATATGGGTCTTGTCGTTCTTCAGGAACAGCACCACTTCGTCGGCGGTTGCGCGCATGCGATCCTGCACATAGGTTTTCGGCTCGCCCGGCACGCGCGAATAGGCGAAGTGCTTGCGCAGCAAGCCCTCGGGCACCTTTTGCAGCGGGCCGAAATAAGGAAGTTCCTCCGGCCGCCGCGCGCCGAAGAACAGCATCATGCGGCCGGGCGCGTCCTTCATGTTGCGCCGCCGCCTTTCGGTGAATCCGCGGAACGGCGCGGATCCCGTGCCGGTACAGATCATCACGATGTTGGCGGCGGGATCGTCCGGCATCAGGAAGGTCGCGCCGAAAGGCCCGGTAACCTGCACTTGGTCGCCCTTTTTCAGGTCGCAGACATAATTCGAGCAAACGCCATTGGGCTCGCGCTTCACCGTAAGCGACAGATTGTTGGCGCCGGTCTTCTCGCCCTCGCGCGGAGAGGCGACAGAATAAAGCCGGATATTGTGCGGCTTTCCGTCTTTGTCGGTGCCGGGCGCGATGATGCCGATGCTCTGGCCTTCCAGCACCGGAAACACATGCGCACCAAAATCCAGGATAATATGGCGCACGTCGTTGTCGGCCCCGGAATCGGTGAGCCGGAAATTGCCCGAAACCGTCGCCACCGCCGGATTGCCGCGATTGTAGAGATTGATCTTCGGCTTGCCGGCCGAGGCCGGCGCCACGCTCTTGCCGCCGGCGCCGAGATGCGCCTCGGCGATCAGGCGAGCAGCCTCGTCGTCGGCGGCTTCGCAGTCGCCCTGCTCAGCGGAGGTCGCGATCTCGATCTGCTCCTGCACTGGCAATTCGCCCCAGGAGAATTGCTCTTCGAGGGTGTAGGACCTGGCGACGATGCGCCAGTTGTCGATCGAGCCGGTCGGGCAGGGCGAGATGCAGTCCAGGCAGAAATTGCACTTCTCTGAATCGACGACATAGTTGTTGTCGTCATGCGTCACCGCATCGACCGGACAGGTCTCCTCGCAGGTGTTGCAGCGGATGCAGATCTCCGGATCAATGAGATGCTGCTTCTTGGGGGCGGTGGCTGTCGTTGCGTCCATCACGTTACTCATAGCAGACGCGGCTGCTCTTTAATCCCTCCCCTGAAAGGGGAGGACGGCGCGGAGAGCGAAGCGAGACGCGATGGGTGGGGTCCCCACCTGCTCGGCTTCGCCGAGCGCCCTCCCCCGCAAGCGGGGGAGGGACATAGAGAACTACGCCGCGATCTTCACATACTCGAAATCGCCGGGCTTGTTATCGATGCCCAGCTTGGGCGGCGCGATCCAGCCCGCGAACTGGCCCGGCTCGGAGACCGGCTTCATCAGGTCGGTGATGAAATCGCCGTCCGCCATGGACGGCAGCCATTCGTCCTTGCGCTTCACCCAGGTGGCGTCGTCGATCAGGATGCCGGTCGGCGTCGCCTGCACGTTCTTGAACTCGCCGATCTGGCGGTGGAAGGCGACATGCGGCAGTTCCAGCCGGAACTGCACGCCGGTCTTCTCGATGATCTTGTTCCAGCGCTCCACGCCCTTGGCGCAATCGTTGGTGTAATCGTCGCGCAGCCGCATGTTGAGCGCGGTCAGCGCCGGCTCGTCGACCAGCTTGATTTCGCCATCGATGAATTTCAGCACCGGATAGGTGGAGCCGGCCAGCCGGTGATCGTCGTCGATCTTGGTTTCCTGATAACGGCCCTTGATGCCGGAATTGAAGGCATTGGCGGCATTGGTGGACACTTCCGAGCCGAACAGGTCGAGCGCCAGCGAGTAATGCAGGTTGAGCTTCTTCTGGATGGTCGGCAGGTCGATCACGCCGAGCGCTCGGATTTTCGCGACGTCGTTCGGATCATGGATGCCGGCCGCCTTCATCGCCTCGCAGGTGCGCTGCACGGTGCGGCCGATGCCGGTCTCGCCGACGAACATGTGGTGCGCCTCCTCGGTCAGCATGAAGCGGCAAGTGCGTGACAGCGGATCGAAGCCCGATTGCGCGAGGCTTTCGAGCTGCATCTTGCCGTCGCGATCGACGAAGAAGGTGAACATGAAGAACGACAGCCAGTCCGGCGTCGCTTCGTTGAAGGCGCCCAGCATGCGCGGCGCCTCGACGGAGCCCGAGCGGCGGCGCAGCAATTCGTTGGCCTCCTCGCGGCCGTCGCGGCCGAAATACTTCTGCAGCAGATAGACCATCGCCCAGAGATGGCGGCCCTCCTCCACATTCACCTGAAACAGATTGCGCATGTCGTAGAGCGAGGGCGCGGTTTTGCCGAGGTGACGCTGTTGCTCGACCGAGGCCGGCTCGGTGTCGCCCTGGATCACGATCAGGCGGCGCAGCAGGGCGCGATGTTCGCCCGGCACTTCCTGCCAGGCCGGCTCGCCGTAATGCTGGCCGAACGGCACCTTGCGGTTTTCTTCAGCAGGCGCGAGCAGGATACCCCAGCGATATTCCGGCATCTTGATGTAGTCGAACTTGGCCCAGCCCTTGGGATCGACCGAGACGGCGGTCCGCAGGTAGACCAGCGATTCCTGGAAGCCATCGGGACCGGCGTCCTTCCACCAGTCGATGTACCCGGGATGCCAGGTTTCCAGTGCCTTCAGAACGCGCGGATCTTCCGTCAACCCGACATTGTTCGGGATCTGCGTCGAGTAATCGACATTCATGATATTCATGGAAATCTCCCTGATCTTGTTCGTTGTTGTTACACGCGACGCATGTCGAACACCGCCTTCTGGCCGGTGCCGTAGCGGCGCAAGGCGCCCTCCTCGCCGACCGCGTTGGGGCGCTGGAAAATCCAGTTCTGCCAGGCGGTGAGGCGCGCAAAGATTTTCGATTCCATCGTCTCCGGACCGCCGAAGCGCAGATTGGCCTCCATGCCGGTCAGGCTGTCCGGAGAGAATTTGGTGCGCTCTTCCAGGAAGATGCGGATTTCGTCGTCCCAGTCGATGTCGTCGAAGGCGAAGGTGACGAGGCCCGCTTCCTCGGCGGCTTCGGCGTCCAGCACCTCGCCGATCTTGCTGCGCGCGGCGTCGAGCGAGGCCTTGTCGTCGAGAAAACGGCTTTCCAGCCGCGACAACCCGTTCGGCATCGGATAGGCGCCGAAATTCGCTTCGCTCAGGGCGATCACCGCCGGCGGCAGGTTACCGCCGTTGAGCTGGCCGATCAGCATGTAGGAGCGATCGGCCGCCAGCACGATTTCGGCAAGCGTTCCGGCGAAGCACGAACCCGGCTCGACGATCGCCACCAGCGAGCGCGAAGTCACATCGAGACGTTTGAGCACGCGCTTCCAGTACAGGCGGATTTCGCGCGCCAGCCAGTTGGTCTTGTTGGTTTCAAGGAAGGCATCGTAGGCCAGCACCTGCTCGGGCTCGCCCGCCGACTTGAACACAATAGCGGCGAGTTCGAGTTCATTGGTGCGGATATCCAGAATGGCGTCGTCAAGCTCGCGCGCCAGCCGCAGCGGCCAGAAATCCGCGCCGAACGCGATCATCGCCGGCGCGTCGGCGGGTGGCGGCGTGTCGGGACCGCGTAGCGTGATGGTGGCAATGCGGCCGGCGCGATTGTAATCGACCGACAGCGCGCTGTACTCGATGCCCTTGTCGGAGAATGTGCGCTTCAGCGGCGTCAGCGCGATGCCCTTGGCGCTAGCCGGACGATCCGATTTCTTTGTGAAATCCTGCGCGCGCTGCTTCACGACATCGTCGAGCTTGGTGTTGGGCACGATCTCGTCGACCAGCCGCCAGTCCACCGCACGCTTGCCCTTGATACCTTCTTCCGTGGTGCAGAACACATCGGCATGATCACGGCGCACCTTGCGCTTGTCGGTGACGCGCGTAAGACCGCCGGTACCGGGCAGGACCGCGAGCAGCGGCAATTCCGGCAGCGACACGGTCGAGGAGCCGTCATCCACCAGCATGATGTGGTCGGCTGCCAGCGCCAGTTCATAGCCGCCGCCGGCGCAGGAGCCGGTCACGACGCAGATGGTCTTCTGACCGGAAAATTCGCTGGAATCCTCGATGCCGTTACGGGTCTCGTTGGTGAACTTGCAGAAATTGACCTTGTCGGCATGCGCCGCGCCCGCCAGCATGCGGATATTGGCGCCGGCGCAGAACACGCGCGGCTTGCCCGAGCGCATCAGGATCACCTTCACGCTCGGATGCTCGAAGCGCAGACGCTGCAGCGCGTCGGCCAGTTCGATATCGACCCCGAGATCGTAGGAATTGAGCTTGAGCTCATAGCCCTCGTAGAGCCCGGCCTTCTCGTCCACGTCCATGGTGAGGGTCGCCACCTCGCCGTCCACCGCCAGTTTCCAGTGCCGGTAGCGCGACGGATCGGTCGCGAAATCGATCCGCGTCGCGCCATTCGCAAGTTTGCGCGTTGTTTCAGCCATCCTGAAAGCCCATCCCTGACTAGCCGGCCTCTTTTGGGGTCGCGACCAACATGCACTATAATTCATGTTGAGAATTTGTCCAGTCTATTCGGAACATTCACAAGCAGGGCGCTGTTGCCGACCAAGGGGAACCTGACCAAGGAGATCAAGAATGCGTCATGTCATCGCTATTTCCAGCCTGTTCGCTGCCCTTCTGCTGGCGACGCCGCAAGCCGGCGCACAAAGCCAAGTGCAGCAACCACCCGGTGCCGGCGCCATGTCCGGAAATGGAAAATTCTGCCACACGACCTCGACCGGTTCGATGAATTGCACCTTTGCCAGCCTGCAGGAGTGCAACAAGATTTCGAGTGCGCAGGGCGGTCAATGCGGCCCCAATCCGAAAGCGTCAACGACCGGATCTGCACCGGGCTCGGACAATATGAAGAAGTAGCCGACCCAGCGCCGGCTTCGCGGCTTACATTGTTCGGCGGGCGCAGCCGTTCCGGCTGCGTCCAACGAGCAAACTGCGTCGCTGTTTTTTCAGAAGGAACTCAACAGCTGCCGACTACACCGCAGCTTCATTGACCGTGGATCGCGATCGCATGGCACATGGCGCCGTGCCGGACATTGTCGCGTCAGTCCAACCGGACTTCGGGAGACAAGCCATGCGCAAAGCGATCGTGTTGTCGACGCTGTTATTTGCCGGCGGCGTTGCCGCCGCCCAGACCCAGACTCAGATTCCCGCCAGCCAGCACTATTGCCTGATGGAATCGGGAACCGGTGCGATGGATTGCGGCTTTGCCACACTGGAGCAATGCCGGCAGACATCGAATGTCGGACGCGAAGGCACCTGCATGCTGAATCCGGCGTTGACCACCGGCAGCGGCAGCAAGGACGAGGACTAGGCGGCCATCAGGCGGCGTGGGCGGCGAAAGTTGCCTCGCCGTGGCCGCGCAGGATGCGGTTGGTAAAATCCGCGATCTCTTTCAACGCCTGATCCGGCGTCTCGCGATGCGGCGCATGGCGGGCGTCGCGCAGCAGCACAGCCTCCACCGGGCAATAGCATTCCTCCTGCGCCACCTCGATCTGCCGCGCGGTACCGTATTGATCCTGCTCGCCCTGCACGATCAGGATCGGCACACGGATATAGGCGAGTTCCTCGGTGATGTCCCAGGCGCGGAACCCGGGATCGAGCCAGGCATCGTTCCAGCCGCGGAAGGTGTTGTCGACATCGCCATGGAAGCGCGCGAGCTTCGCGCGGAGGTCGCTCTCGGCGTAGGCCGCTTTCGCCTCCGCGATCGATCTGATGCTGAGATCCTCGACGAAGAAATGGGGCGCGATCAAAACAAGCGCGCGCACGCGGTGATCCTGCACGCTGCCGGCATAAATGGCCGCAATCGAGGCCCCGTCGCTGTGACCGACCAGCAGGCCGCGCCGGAAGCCGATCTCCGACAGCAAGCGCGGCAGCGTGTCCCGGGCCTCGTGGTGCATGTAATCGAGCGGCCGCGGGAGTTTCACCGGGCTCGACTGGCCATAGCCCGCGCGCGAATAGACGAACACGCCCGCGCCCGTCGCATGCGCCAGACGGTCGGGAAAATCGCCCCACATCTTCACGCAGCCCAGCCCCTCATGCAGCATGACCAGTGTCGGCGCATCCTGCGGGCGCGGACCGACCATGCGATATTCTAGGCGCTGATCGTCAAGATCAAGAAAACCCTCGTCCTCCAGGTTCTTCATTTTGTCCATCCCTGAACCAGCTTGAGCAGTCTCGGCAAACTCTGCTCGACCTTCTCGCCCGACGTATCAAGCTGCGCCTCGGCCTGCGCGTAGTCGGCCTTGCGCGCATCGAGGATCGCCAGAAGATCGGCCATGGCGGCGCGGTTTTCTGCCATCGGCCGAAAATCGCCCTGCGCCATCACGCGGCTCATATGTTCCTGCGGCTGCGCCTGCACCCAGACCGTATGCGCGCGCCGCAAGAGCAGTGCATAGGTTTCCGGATTGGCCACGATGCCACCAGCGGTCGCGATCACCACCTTGTCGTTCTCGGCAATCACCTTTTCCAGCGACGCCTGTTCGTAGCGACGGAAAGCGGTGACACCAGACATCTCGATCAGCATCGAAACACTCGCACCGTATTCCTGCTCGACCACCCGGTTGAGCTCCACAAAGGGCCAGCCGAGCCTCTTGGCCAGCATCTGGCCGAGCGTGGTCTTGCCGGCGCCGCGCAGGCCGACCAGCGCGATGCGGCGCGAGCGTTCGGACGCAGCGCTCTCACGGATGCGCTGCTCGATCATCTGTGCCACCGACGGCAATTCCGCGGTGCTCAGCCGGCCGAGCAGTTCATTGATGCGATGGAAGGCTTCGTGCCGTTTGCCGTTAATCGGCAGCAATTCAGTCATCGGCATGTCCATCGCCAATGCCACTGCTTTCAGCACGATGATCGACGGATTGCCCTGCCCGCTTTCGATCTGCGCCAGATAGCGCTCGGAAATGCCGGAATCCGACGCCAGCTGCCGCCGCGTGATGCCACGCCGGGCACGGCCGCGCCGCACCAGCGCGCCGACCTCGGCGGAAAATTCCTCGCTGCTGGCAAGCCCGGTTTCCGCCGGACTGGCCTTGTCGCGTTTTTTCGGGCGCGTTTCCGGCACGGCGCGGATCCTCTGCTCGACATGCACAATAATTCATGTTGAGGCCGGTGCAAGCCCCCTCAAATTCCGAGATACCGGTGTTGAATATCCGGGGCAGCCGTCAATTGCGCCGATGTACCGGACCAGACCACCCGTCCGCGCTCGATCATGTAATGCCGGTCGGCGATCTCGGTCAGCGCATCGACGTTCTTGTCGATCACCAGAACAGCCTGGCCGTCGGCTTTCAGCCGCGACAGGCAGGTCCAGATTTCATCCCGGATCAGTGGCGCCAGGCCTTCGGTCGCCTCGTCCAGAATCAGCAGGCGCGGATTGGTCATCAGCGCGCGGCCAATCGCCAGCATCTGCTGCTCGCCGCCGGACAGGAGATTACCCATGCTGGACAGCCGCTCGCCGAGACGCGGAAACAGCGTGCAGACCTTCTTCAACGTCCAGGGATCGGCGACGTCCCGGCGGTTGGCGGCCGCAGCGAGCAGGTTCTCACGCGTGGTCAGATTGGGGAAAATCTGTCGGCCTTCCGGCACCAGCCCGATGCCGAGCTGCGCCACGCGATAAGACGGCGACTGCCGGATCTCTTCTCCGAGGAAACGGATCGAGCCCTTGCGCGCCGGCGTCAGCCCCATGATCGAGCGGATGGTGGTGGTCTTGCCCATGCCGTTGCGGCCCATCAGGGTCACCATCTCGCCCGGCGCAATCGCCAGCGACAGCCCAAACAGCACCTGGCTCAAGCCGTAGCAGGTCTCGATCCCGGTTACGTCGAGCAGGTTACCATTCTCGTCGGCGCCGCGATTAGCCATGACCGCCCGCCGCCTTCTTCTTGCCGTCGCCGAGATAGGCCCGTCGCACTTCGGCGTTGCTGCGGATGTGTTCTGGCGCGCCCGACGCAATCACCCGGCCATAGACCAGCACGGAAATGCGGTCGGCGAGCGCGAACACTGCCTCCATGTCGTGCTCGATCAGCAGGATCGTCAGTTCCTGCTTCAGTTCGCGCAGCGTCTCGACCAGACGGGCGGATTCTTCCGGTCCCATGCCGGCCATCGGCTCGTCCAATAACAACATGCGCGGCTGCATCGCGAGCGCCATGGCGATCTCGATCTGGCGGTGTTCGCCATGGCTCATATTCGACACCACCACGTCCTCGCGGCCGGCGAGGCCGACCCGCGCCAGAGCATCGCGCGCCGGCACGCGCAATTCCGGCAAACGCCGCGCATCCCGCCAGAAATGGAAGGAGTGACCTGACCGCGCCTGCACGGCGAGCGCGACATTGTCGAGCGCCGTGAAATTCAGAAACAGCGAAGTGATCTGAAACGAGCGCGCTAGCCCCAGCTGGCCGCGCTGCCAAGTCGGCAGGACGGTGATGTCATTGCCCTCGAACACGACTTTGCCGCTGTCGGGCCCGATCTCGCCCATCAACTGGCCGATCAGCGTGGTCTTGCCGGCGCCGTTCGGACCGATAACGGCATGCAACTCGCCGGGTCGGATCTCGAGCGAAATGTTGTCGGAGGCGATCACGCCGCCGAAGCGTTTCGAGACCCCTTCGATGCGGAGCAGCGCGTCAGTCACGGCGCCCTCCCCGCAGCAAACCGTCAATACCGCCGCGCGCATAGAGCACCACCAGCAGCAGCATGGGGCCGAGAACCAGTTGCCAGTATTCGCGGGCGGCGGTCATCTCCAGACCGGTAACGAAATGGCCGACCACCGCGATGATGTGCGGCAGCGTTTCCTCCAGCACCAGCAGCGCGACCGCGCCGACCACCGGTCCGATCACCGACCCCATGCCGCCCAGAACCGCCATCACGATCAGGTCGCCGGAGCGCGTCCAGTGCATTGTCGCCGGACTGACGAAATCCGCCTGGTTGGCGAGGAGAATGCCGGCCAGTCCGCACATCATGCCGGCGATCACGAAACAGACCAGCCGATAGCGGAAGGTGGGGATGCCGATGGCGCGCATGCGGCGGTCGTTGGAACGCGCGCCCTGGATTACCATGCCGAAGCGCGAATTCACCAGCCGCCAGACCAGATACATGGTCGCGAACAGCGTCACCAGGCACACATAGTAGAACGTGGTCTTGTTGGAGAGATTGATCAGCGAGCCGAAATTGCTGCGCTTGTAGATGGTGAGTCCGTCGTCGGCGCCATAGCGATCGAGGCTGACGCCGACGTAATAGATCATCTGCGCGAAGGCGAGCGTTATCATGATGAAATAGACGCCGCGCGTGCGCAGCGACAGTGCCCCCGTCACCAGCGCGAACAATCCGCAGGCGATCATGGCCACCGGCCATTGCACGAAGCCGGAATTGATCCCCTCGAAAGCAAGAATGCCGACGGCGTAGCCACCGATCCCGAGATAGGCGGCATGACCGAAGCTGACCATGCCGCCATAGCTCATGATCAGGTTGAGGCTGACCGCCGCGATCGCCAAAATCACGATTCGGGTGAACAGCGTCATGATGAAGGTGTTTCCGGTGACATCGGCATAGGCCGGAATGACTGCGAGAAACGCCAGCAGGCCGAAGACCAGCACATTCCGGACGGTGAAGATGGTCTTCATTTGTTGGCCGCCGGGAACAGACCTTCCGGCCGCGCCACTAGGATCACCGCCATCACCAGATAAATCAGCATCGACGACAGGGCCGGGCCCGCGGTCGAAGCAGCCGAATTCGACAGGAACAGCTTGAGCACGTCGGGAAGAAAGGCGCGTCCCACGGTGTCGATCAGACCGACCAGGAGCGAGGCGACAAAGGCGCCGCGGATCGAGCCGATCCCGCCGATGATGATAACGACAAAGGCAAGGATCAGGATGTTTTCGCCCATGCCGATCTGCGCGGTCAGGATTGCGGCCTGCATCAGCCCCGCGAGACCGGCAAGCGCGGCGCCCGCGCCGAACACCAGGGTAAAAAGCAACTTGATGTTGATACCGAGCGCGCCGATCATTTCGCGGTTGGAAGCGCCAGCCCGGATCAGCATGCCGATTCGCGTGCGCATCACCACGAAATACAACGAGATCGCCACCGCCAGCGACACGATGATGATCGACAGCCGGTACATCGAATAATGCACGCCGGGCATCAATTCGATCGAGGTGTTGAGCCAGGACGGCAGCGTCAGGTTCATGCCGGCCGGCCCCCAGATCAGCCGCACCAGTTCATTGAAGAACAGGATCAGGCCGAACGTCCCCAGCACATGGTCGAGATGATCGCGTCCATAAAGACGGCGCATCGCGATGACTTCGACCGCCATGCCGACCAACAGCGTGGCCATCAAAGCCAACACTACGCCGCCTATGAAATGGCCGGTCAGCGCCGTGAACGTGGCGGCGAAATAGGCGCCGAGCATGTAGAGCGAGCCATGCGCCAGGTTGACGAGATCCATGATCCCGAACACCAGCGTCAGTCCCGCCGCTAGCAGGAACAGCAGCAGGCCGAATTGCAGACCGTTCAATGTCTGTTCGATAAAGAGAAGCATGAGACTCTGGAAGATGCCGGACTTCGTCGCGTCCCGGTCGAGTTTTAATATGTGCAATAAAAAGAGCCGGGCAGCGGAGATATGCCCGCCGTCCGGCTCCGGTTCAGATCACCACTTCATAGGGCATTTGGTGTGGTGGCGGTCCTGGCTGTCCTTTACGATGGTCGCCACCGTCTTCAATCCGAGGCTGCCGTCAGCGGTCTTCACCACGTCCTGCAGATAGAAATTCTGAATCGGCACGTGGTTGTTGCCGTACTTGAACGGCCCGCGCACCGACGGGAAGTTTGCCTTGCGCATTTCGTCGCGCATGGCGTCCTTCTTCGACAGGTCGCCCTTCACAGCGGTGACGGCGCTGTTGATGAGCTGGGCCGCGTCATAGGACTGCGCGCCGTAGAACGACGGCGAGCTGTTGTACTTCTTCTTGAAGTCGGCGACGAACTTCTTGTTCTGGTCGAACGGCAGATCGTTCACCCATTGCTGGGCGCCGGGAATGCCGAGCGCCAGGTCCTTCTGCCGCGGCAGCGAGAGTTCGTCGATGGTGAAGGCGGTGTAGAGCGGAATCTGCCCCTTCAGGCCGGCCTGCACATACTGGTTCAGGAACTGCACGCCCGCGGCGCCCGGATAGAACACGAAGATCGCGTCCGGCTTGGCGGCGCGCGCCTTCGACAGCTCGGCCGAGAAGTCGAGCTGATCCGGCCACTTGGTCAGATCCTGGCCGACCACCTTACCCTTGAAGGTCGCGGCCACGCCCTGCAGCATGTCCTTGCCGGCAGCGTAGTTCGGTCCGATCAGATAGACCGATTTCACGCCTTTCTGGTTCATGTATTCACCGACCGCCTGCGGTGTCTGGTCGTTCTGCCAGGAGGTCGAGAACACATAGGGCGAGCAGAGTTCGCCGGCGATCTGCGACGGACCTGCATTGGCGATGACCAGGAAGGTCTTGGAATCCACCACCGGCTTCAGCGAGGCCAGCAGCACATTCGACCAGATATAGCCGACGATGAAGTCCACTTTGTCGGATTCGATCAGCTTCTCGGTCTTCTGCTTGCCGACATCCGGCTTCTGGCCGTCGTCCTCGTAGATCACCTCGACCGGCAGGCCGCCGATCTTGCGGCCCATGTGATCGAGCGCAAGCTCGAACGAATTGCGCATGTCATTGCCAATCACGGCCGTGGGGCCGCTGAAGGTCGAAACGAAGCCGATTTTTACGGTCTTGTTCTGGGCCTCTGCGGGACTCAAGGCCAGCGCAAGAATGGCGCCGGCTGTCAGCAGGGTTCTTTTCATCTGTCAGTCCTCCCGGTGTTGAGCCGCTCCTGCAACAACTCTAATGGATCGCAGTGCGAGCCAAAAGGCTGCTTTTTGACCGGCCTGATGCTTATTTGGCAGCAAAGTTTCATTGTCGTGACGTGATCGTGGGCAAGCTCACGTCTGCGTCGCCTCCAAACGCAGCTTGAAGCGTTGAATTTTTCCGGTGGCGGTTTTCGGCAATTCGCTGCGAAATTCGATCCAGCGCGGATATTTGAACGGCGCGAGGCTCGCCTTCACATGTTCCTGCAGCGCGCGCGCCAGATCCTCGCAAGCCCTGTCATGGGACTTCAGGACCACAAAAGCCTTCGGCTTGACCAGGCCATCGCCGTCGAGCCAAGCCACCACCGCGCATTCCAGCACATCCTGATGCGTCTGCAATGCGCCCTCGACCTCGAACGGCGAGACATAGAGGCCCGACACCTTCAGCATGTCGTCGTTGCGGCCGCAGTAGACGTAATAGCCGTCCTCGTCCTGCCGGTATTTGTCGCCCGAGCGCGTCCACTCACCCATGAAGGTGCGGCGCGACTGCTCGCGGTTATTCCAGTACATGATGGCGCTCGAAGGTCCACGCACCAGTAATTCGCCCATCTCACCCTGCGGAACGGGGTGCCCCTCGTCGTCGATCAGCTTGATGTCGTAGCCGGGGATGGTCCTGCCGGTGGTGCCGTATTTCACCGATCCCGGCCAGTTCGACAGGAAGATATGCAGCATCTCGGTTGAGCCGATGCCGTCGAGAATGTCGCAGCCATATTTCCCATGCCAGCGCTTGCCGACATCCTCCGGCAGCGCCTCACCCGCCGAAACACAACGGCGGAACTTGACGTCACCGCGTTGCGGCGCGCTGGGGCTGGCGAGAAACGCCGCAAAGAAGGTCGGCACGCCGTAGAACACGGTGATCGGGTATTTTTTCAGCAAGGCCGCCACGCCGTCCGGTGTCGGCCGCTCGTCCAGCAGCACGACGGTCGCCCCGGCCGACATCGGGAAAGTCATGGCGTTGCCGAGGCCATAGGCGAAGAACAGTTTCGCCACCGAATAACAGAGGTCGCTGTCCTTCAGTCCCAGCACCGGCTTTGCATACAATTCGTCGGTCAGCCGCAGGCTGGCCTGCGTATGCACCGTGCCCTTGGGTTTGCCGGTCGAGCCCGAGGAATACAGCCAGAAGCACATGTCGTCGCGCGTGGTCGGCGCGGTGTAGGACTCTGGCGTCGCGCCCGAGACCAGGTCTTCAAAACTGTCGCGGCCGGGCGCGCCTAGGCCCGAGACGACGACATGCGCAAGATCGGAGCAATCGGCGGCGATCTTCTCGAATTTCGGATAGAGCGCCTCCGAGACCACCAGCATCCGCGCCCGGCTGTCGGTCAGCATGAACCTGTAATCGTCCTCGGTCAGCAGCGTGTTGACCGCGACGGGCACCACGCCGGCCTTGATCGCGCCAAGAAAGGCGGTCGGCCAGTCGATGGTGTCGAGCAGGCAGAGCATGATGCGCTCTTCGCGCCGGATGCCTTTCGCCCGCAGCGCGGCGCCGAAGCGGTCCACCCGGTCCGCCAATTGGCCATAGGTCCAGCTGCCCCGTCTGTCGATAAAGACCGGCTTCTGGGCGCGGCCGGCCGCAAGATTGCGCTGCAGGATGTCGGCGGCGAAATTGTAATCGCGCGGAATCTCCGCGGCCGGAGATGCCATACCCCCGCCCAGACGGCCGGACTTGACCGCGTTGTGCGCAGCTTGAGTCATTTCCCATCCCACGGGCGTTTCTTGTTTTTTGGATCTGGATCATTGTAATTGCAATTATTGCAAATGCAACGACAGACCGTGTCGGCATGGCCACAGCGGCGGCGCGCCCTCGCCATCCGCATGCACTATAATGCAGACTGTCTTTCCGGGGTCAAGCGCAAGCTGGAGTCGTTCCAGGTTGTGGACCGCCGTCGGGCTTTGCCGCGCCGCACCGGCCTGTGGTTGACGGCGATGCCTGTGCTGCGGCCTGATGACCGCCGCAATGGCAAGAGAATCGGGAGAGACGCATGCTCACAAGCCGGGATCGCATCCTGACCACCCATGTCGGCAGCCTGCCGCGCAACGACAAGTTGTCTGACATGCTGGTGCGCCGGGAGGCCAGCGAGGCCTTCGACCGTGACGAGATGAACGCCGAGATGGACAAGGCAGTGCGTCACGTCGTCGCCAAGCAGGCGGAGGCCGGCGTCGATATCGGCAATGACGGCGAGCAGCAGCGTGTCGGGTTCCAGACCTACGTGCCGCAGCGCATGTCCGGATTTGCCGGCGTGTCGAAGCGGCGGCGCGGCATGGAATTCGAGGAATTTCCCGAACTGGTCAAATACCTGACGCACCGCTTTCCGCACACCTCGAAACAGCAGAACGCGCCGGAAGCACAGGGCGAGATCAAGTATCTCGATCTTGCGCCGATCGAGAGCGAACTGAAACGCGTGAAGGACATTGCCGGCAGCACCTTCAAGGAATTGTTCATGACCGCGGCCTCCCCCGGCATCATTTCCTCGACCATGCTCAACGCCTATTACAAGACGCATGACGATTATCTCGACGCCTTGGCGCGCGAGATGGGCAAGGAATACCAGGCGATCCACAAGGCCGGACTCATCCTGCAGATCGACGCGCCCGATCTCGCGATGGATCGCACCATGTTTCACCGCGACCTCACCGATGCGCAATTCGCCAAGCAGGTGGAGCGGCAGGTCACCGCCATCAACCAGGCCATCGCCGGCATCCCTGCCGACCGCGTGCGGCTGCATGTCTGCTACGGCAACTGGGAAGGCCCCCACATCCACGATGTGCCGCTGTCCGTGATCCTGCCCGCGCTCTATCAGGCCAAGGTCGGCGCGCTGTCGATCGAATTCGCCAATCCGCGCCACGCGCATGAATATGCCGCCTTCAAAAAGCACCCGCTGCCGAAGGACATGATCCTGATTCCGGGTGTGATCGAAACCACCTCCAACATCGTCGAACATCCGGAAGTGGTGGCGCGCCGGATCGAGGACGCGGTCTCGGCTGTCGGCGACCGCGAGCGCGTGATCGCCTCCACCGATTGCGGCTTCGGCACCTTCACCAACCGCGAATGGGTGGTGGAGCCGGCGGTGTGGTTGAAACTGAAGGCTTTGCGCGAGGGCGCCGATATCGTCTCACAGCGTCTCTGGGGCCGGAAGAGCGCGGCCTGACCCATGACCTATCTTCCGCCGAGAGTCCCAAATCCCAAGCGCGACGCCGAAAGACGCGCGCAGTTGATCTCAAGCATCCTGCGCGCATTGCCGATGGTGCTCGCCATTCCACCCCTGTTGTTCGGGGTGATGGTCTACGGCTACAGCGACCAGGCGCCGGCAGTCCTGCGCGAATTCACCATCGCCTTAGATGGCCTGCTCGGCCAGCCGGTCTGGTCGATCATCGGACCCGGCGGCAAATAAGTGCTCGCCGCCTTCGCCACGCTGCTGATCAGCCAACTCGCCGGCGAAGCCTTGGTGCGGGCGGGCACGTTGCCGTTGCCCGGACCGGTGGTCGGCATGGCGCTCCTGTTCGCGCTCATGCTTGTACGCGCGCCGCTGCCGAAGGAACTCGAAGCCACCAGCGACGGCCTGCTGAAACATCTCTCGCTCTTGTTCGTGCCGGCCGGCGTCGGCGTGGTGCAGCAGCTCGACCGGCTCGGCCATGACGGCGTGCGGCTGTTCGCCGTGGTGCTGGTCACCACATTGATCTCGCTCGCGGTCACCGCTCTGGTCTTCGCGGGTGTGGCGAAATTGTTGGGGGCCGACGACCTCGCGCCTGACGGCGAAAGCAGGCCATGATCGATATCGTCGACCTTTGGGTCTATCTCTCCGGCTCGCCGCTGCTGTGGCTGACCGCCACGCTGATCGCCTATGTGATCGCCGACTGGCTGTCGGCGAAAAGCGGACGCCATCCCGCCGTCAATCCGGTGCTGATCGCGGTGGCGCTAGTGTCGCTGGTGCTGCTGGTCAGCGGCACCACGTTCCAAGCCTATTTCGCCGGCGCGCAATTCGTTCATTTCCTGCTGGGGCCCGCGACGGTCGCGCTGGCGGTGCCGCTGATCCGCCATCTGCCGCAGGTGCGGCGCGCATTGGTACCGATGCTGATCGCACTCATCGTCGGCTCGATCGTCGCCATCGTCTCGGCAATCGTTCTGGCGCAGGCTGCCGGACTCGACCGCGCCGCGATCCTGGCGCTGGCGCCGAAATCGGCCACCGCCGCGATCGCCATGGGAATCGCGGAAAAGACCGGCGGCGATCCCGCGCTCACCGCGGTGCTGACGATCCTGACCGGCATTTCCGGAGCCATCATCGTGACGCCGTTGATGAATGCCCTGCGGCTGAAAAATTACGCCGCGCGCGGATTTGCCGCCGGCCTCACCTCACACGGCATCGGCACCGCGCGCGCCTTCCAGGTCAATCCGCTGGCCGGCACCTTTGCCGGCATCGCCATCGGACTGAACGGATTGCTCACCGCCCTGCTGGTACCGGTGATCCTGCGCTGGCTTCTGCCGTAAGGTTCAGAACGGCAATCCGACATATTGCTCGGCGAGCGCGGTCGCGGCCACCTTCGACCTGAACACGTAGTCGAGTTCGGCGCGCTGCAGCTTTTGATCGAATCCGGAGTTCTCCGGGAAGGTGTGCAGCATGGTGGTCATCCACCACGAGAAGCGCTCGGCCTGCCACACCCGCGCCAGCGCGCGGCTGGAATAGTGATCGATCCCGGCGGTCGATTTCGACATGTAAAAATCGATGAAGGCCTGCGACAGATAGCGCACGTCGCTCGCCGCCAGATTGAGCCCCTTGGCCCCGGTCGGCGGCACGATATGGGCGGCATCGCCGGCCAGGAACAGCCGGCCAAAGCGCATCGGCTCGGCGACAAAGCTGCGCAGCGGCGCGATGCTCTTCTCGATCGAACGCCCGGTCACCAGCTTGTCACGCGCATCGCGGTCGAGCCGCATGCGCAATTCGCTCCAGAAGCGGTCGTCCGGCCAGGCGTCGATATCCTCCGCCAGCGAGCATTGCAGATAATACCGGCTGCGCGTCGGCGAACGCATCGAGCACAATGCGAAGCCGAGACTGTGGCGGACATAGATCAGTTCGTCGGAGACCGGCGGGGTATCCGACAGCAGGCCGAGCCAGCCGAAAGGATAAACCCGTTCATAGGTCTTGATGTGATCTGACGGCACGCTCTTGCGGCTGACGCCATGGAAGCCGTCGCAACCGGCGATGAAATCGCATTCAACTTCGGTTTCCCTGCCGTCCTTGCGGTAGCGCACACGCGGCTTATGGCCGTCGAAGTCGTGCAGGCTGACATCCTCGACCTCGTAGACGCTGGGCGCGCCGCAGGCCGCGCGTGCCTCCATCAGATCGCGGGTGATCTCGGTCTGGCCATAGACCAGCACGGTCTTACCGGTCAGTTCGCGAAAATCGATGCGATGCCGCACGCCATCGGCGAGAATCTGGGTCCCGTCATGAACGAGGCCCTCGCGATGCATGCGCTCGCCCGCCCCCGCTTCGTCGAGAAGATCGACCGCCACCTGCTCGATCACGCCGGCACGGATGCGGCTCAGGACATAATCGGGGGTTTGCCGTTCCAGGATGATGTTGTCGATGCCGTGCCGGTGCAGCAATTGGCCGAGCAGCAACCCAGCCGGTCCCGCACCGATGATGGCAACCTGTGTGCGCATGCGTCTCCGGCCGTTCGGTCACGGTCAAAAAATGCGCGGGCGCGTCGGGGTGGGACCCTGCCGAACGCGCCCGCGAACCTGACGGCGTATGGATGGGCGCAACGCCGCCGGGACATACGCATTAAACAGCTACGACCGCGGACGACGGTTTGATCTGGATCAAGCCCCTGACACTTATCCGTCTTTGGCCGCTTTTTCCCGAAATTCGGCCAGCCGCTTTCTATAGGCTTCGGCATCGCCGAAATCGTCAAACCCGGCATAGAGCGGATGCGCGCCGACCACGCGCCGCGCATGCTTGATCGGGCACCAGTATTGCTCGGTGCGGCCGGCAATCTCGCGCACGTAGGCGATCAGGCAATTCACATAGGAGCAATAGGCGCAGTTCAGCTTTTCCAGTGCGTTCAGATAGGCGAGATGATGCCGGTCGAACACGAAATAATCGGCCCGCTTCACCTTCGGAATGCCATAGGCAGGAAAGCACACCATCTGGTAGATGCTGACGCACAGGTCGAGCAGCGCGAACGGCACAATCAGCGCATAGATCACCGGCGCGGTGAGCACCACCAACGGATGCGCGTTCCACAGATAGGGCGCAAGCGCGGTCTTCAGTTCGCGATGCCGCCGCAGCAATTCCTTCTCGAAGGCTATGCGGCCGTGTTCCAGCCCGATCCGCAATTCGGCGCGGCGTTTCGCCATCTCGGTGTCCAGTTCGGCTTCCAGATCACGGATCTTGGCGGTGAGTTCGGCGATGACAGTCTCCATGGCAAGCTCCTATGGAAGCCCGTAACCCGGATGGGGCCAAGCTCAATCTGGGACACCATCCTGAGGGCCTGATCGGCACATCAATGTAACAGGGCTCAACGTCCGCACGCCATCCGACACCTCGCAGGAGGCGGCGGATTTTTCTGCTGCCCGCGCAGGCCCGCCTTGCTAAACTTTCGCCAATGCGGATGGGGACAGTTCATAACGCGATAATGCCGAAGACGAGGGCGGCTCTTCTGCTGCCGGCCTTCGCGCTCGCCGCCTGCGCCGCACCGGAGGAGAAGAAGGTCGAGGAAAACCTTTTTCCGAAGGACTACAAGGCCGATCTTGTCACGCATATGAACAACCAGCCGGAAGATCCGAGCGGCATCCGCGATGCCTTCGTGAGCGAACCGACGCTGGTCACGTCCGGAACGACGACGCGTTACGTCGCCTGCCTGCGTTACGATCCGAGGGTGAGCGGCAAACATGCCGGCATCCGCGAGTTGGCGGTGTATTTTTACGCCGGCCAGATCACCCAGCTGGTAAAGGCGACACCCGACCTCTGCGGCAAGGCGGCCTACCAGCCGTTCCCGGAATTGCAGAAACTGTGCCGCGGCATTGCCTGCCAGCGACGCGGTTGAGGGGGGGGCTCCGGCGGGCATACAAATTTTCTCAGAATTTGCAAGGTTGCGCGGTTAAGAAGTGGTTACCGCGAGGTGCATCGCGTCGAAGAACCACAACGATTCGATGTGGTTGCGCTGGGCACTATGTCCGTTACCGACAATTTGAGACATTTTTGCAAAGGGATGGAAATCGCCTCGTGGTATTTTTACGACATGCGCAAGATCGGACTAGCCGGCGCGCAGAATCTCGCGAGAGGGAGCCGCGAGGATATTAGACGCCGCCGGCCGACAAACTCCCGCTCTGATGCCCGCGCCGTCTGGGCGCGCGGCCTGACGCTGTGTGTCGTGTTCGCCTCCATTCTCGGCACCGGCGCATGGTTCGTCACCCGCACCGTTCTCGAACAGCGCGAGCGACATCAGATCATGGTCGACTTGGCCAAGGCCGAACAAAAGCGTTTTGGCCGCCTGACCTATGCGCTCAAGGACGGCAATTGTCGCCATCGCAGCTTCGACAACATCTCCGGGCAAATGGTGCGCGAACTGATCCAGCCTTGCGACACGCCGATGAAGGATCCGGTCGCGATGGCGAAGGATTTCAACTGGGGTAACCGGTAGTCTGCGCGCTCCGGACTGCGAAACTTACAGCGTGGACTTCAGCCTCAGGTGATCGAGCCGGTTCATCGACTTGATGTCGAGATGCTGCTTGCCGCCGTCGCGTTCGATATCGATCGGCACCTCGACCCCGGCCTGACCACGCGACCAGATTTTCCGGTACATATCGGCGAGAGTCGTCGGCGTATCGCCGCCCACGCTGACAATGACATCGCCGCGCTTGAGCCCGGCTTTTTCCGCGGGCGAACCGGGCGTGACGCGGCTGACGACCAGGCGCCCATGCGCGTCCTCGGTGTTGAGACCGAGCCAAGGCTTGGGGGGGTTGCCGGCGCGGCCGTCGGCGATCAGGTCGGCAAGAATCGGCGACAGCAGATCGATCGGCACATACATATTTCCGGCGACGCCCGACCCCTTGCCGGCAACATCGCCGACGATCAGCGAGCCCACTCCCACCAGCTTCCCTTCGCGGTTGATCAACGCGGCACCGCTCCAGTGCGAATGCGCGGGAGCGGTGAAGATGGCGCCGTCGATTAGATATTCCCAGGAGCCGGCGAATTCGCGCCGCGCAGCGATATAAGCCGGGACGGTGCCGTCGCGTCCGCCATAGCTCGAGGCCAAAACCGCCTCGCCGACCTTCAGGTCGGCGGCCTTGCCGAAGGCCATGGCGCGAACCTTCAGCGGCGCGATCGCCTGCAGCAGGCCGAAGCCGGTGTCGTGATCGTAGCCCACGATATTTGCGGGCACCGCGCGGCCATCATTGGTAATGATCTCGGCGGCATGCGCCTCCACCATCAGGTAGCCGATGGTGAGAACCAGTCCGTTGGAATCGATGACAATGCCGGAGCCCTGGCGTTCGTGACCGAGATTTTGCGCGGTCCGGGCGTCCGGATCGACAAAGACCTTGATCCGCACCACCGGCTGGATCATGTCGTCGATCGTCAATTTTTGCGGAACAGCTTCCTGCGACGGAGCAGATTTTTCCTGCGCGGGCGCTTGCGCGGGCGCGCCGAGCAACGCCACGGCGGCGACCAGACTTGTCAGGGCATTCCATGCGATGCGGCGAGTGTCCGGCATTAGAAAGGTCTCCGGCCGAGGGATCAAACGACTCACTTACAAGTCCTATTATGCAAATATGATGCCCGGGACGCCATGCAACGGTTTCATGAAAGCGTCGGCCCGCCAAGCGCCGCCCAGAAATCCTCGGCCTTCCGGTTCTGCCGCGCCCGCGGGCGGAACAGGCGGATTTCGATCGGGATGTCCCAGCTCGGATCGCCGGCGCGCATCAGTCTACCTCCATGCGCGAGATCGTCTTTCACCAGGCTCAGCGGCGACCAGGCGATGCCGCGGCCATCCGCAGCAAGCGTTTTCAGCACGATGCCGAGATGCGAGGTGAAAACCGGCGTGAGCCAGCAGGGTTGTCCCTCCTGTGCGCGCGCCGCCGCGATGATGCGGCCAATGCCGGATTTTCCGTCATAGGCAAGATGCGGCACCGGCGCACCGGCTCGGCCGGGCAGCACATGCAACGGGGTACCGTTTTCGCCGCGCCCGGCAATCGGCACCAGCATGTCCTCACCGAGCGGCAGCGACACGAAATCCTGCGTCGCGAAGCGGTTGGACGCCGCGGGATGATGATGGCAGATGAGAAACTGCGCCTGCCCTTCCAGCATGATGCGTTCGCAGGCCATCATGTTGTCCGCGACCAGCTCGACTTGCCCCAGCTGTATCTTCTCCTCCAGCTTGCGCATCCAGGCCGGAAAGAATGTCAGCGACAAGGCGTGAGTAGCGGCGAAACGCAACGCGGAACCCGCCGCCTGGCTTGCGTCGAGCGCCTGCTGGCGGCCCTGATAAAGCCGGCGCAGGATGTCCGGCGCAATGGCGCGGAACTCTTCCCCCGCCGGCGTCAAGCTGATGCGATGGGTTCCGCGGTCGAATAGCGGCGTCCCAACCCATTCCTCAAGCGCGCGCACCCGGCGGCTGAAGGCCGGCTGGGTCATGTTGCGCCGCTCCGCCGCCCGGGAAAAATTCAGGCATTCGATCAGAGCGGTGAAATCTTCAAGCCAGGACAGTTCCATCTTTTCGCCGTCGATACATCATCCGTCACTATAACCCGCCCGCATACAATGATGCAGAGACAGCATTCGCCCATGCGGTCCGGCGGACGATACCCTGCCTGTATCCGGGCTCTGCCCGGACCGCCGCAAGAACAGGGATCACCATGCCGAATTATCGCATTGCCGTCATTCCCGGCGACGGCATAGGAAACGAGGTCGTCCCCGAGGGCATCCGGGTGCTGGACGCCGCGGGACGCCGTTTCGGGATCACCTTCACCTGGGACCATTTCGACTGGAGCTGCGAGCATTACGCCAGACACGGCCGCATGATGCCGGAGGGCGGGCTCGACAAGATCAGGACGCATGACGCGATCTTCCTTGGCGCGGTCGGCTTCCCGAGCGTGCCCGACCATGTCTCGCTTTGGGGACTTCTGATTCCGATCCGCCGCGACTTTCACCAATATGTGAATCTGCGTCCTGTCCGTGTGCTGCGCGGCATGACCTCACCGCTCGCCGGCCGGGGGCCGGATGATATCGATTTTTATGTCGTGCGCGAGAACGTGGAAGGCGAGTATTCCGAGATTGGGGGACGCATGTTCCGTGGCACCGAGCACGAAGCCGCGGTGCAGGAATCGATTTTCACCCGTCGCGGCACCGACCGCGTGATGCGCTATGCCTTCGAGCTCGCGCGCACACGCACCAAAAAACATGTGACCTCGGCCACCAAATCCAATGGCATCGTTCACACCATGCCGTTCTGGGATGAGCGTTTCGCCGCGATGAAGACGAACTATCCGGACATCCGCGCCGACCAGTTCCATATCGACATCCTGGCCGCGCATTTTGTGCAACATCCGGACTGGTTCGATGTCGTGGTCGGTTCCAATCTGTTCGGCGACATTCTCTCCGATCTCGGTCCGGCGGTGGCCGGTTCAATCGGCATCGCGCCGGCGGCCAATATCAGTCCTGAGCGCCAATTCCCGTCCATGTTCGAGCCGGTGCATGGTTCGGCGCCCGACATCGCCGGCATGGGCATCGCCAATCCGATCGGTCAAATCTGGTCGGGCGCGATGATGCTGGATCATCTCGGGCACAAGGACGCGGCCGACGCGGTGATCGAAGCGATCGAGACAGCCCTGTCCGATCCGCGCGCGCGCACGCGCGATCTCGGCGGCACGGCGACGACAGAGCAATGCGGCACCTTCGTTGCGACGGCGGTGGTCGGAGACGTCAGTCAGAACAAGAAAGCTTCGTAGGGACAAAATAACCAGGAGGATGCAATGAAGCGCTTTGCAGTATCGACGCTCGTGGGCATGCTGATCGCAGCGGTTACCGGGCTTGTGACTATGCCCGCGGCCCAGGCGCAATATCCGGAGCGGCCGGTTACCATCATCGTGCCGTTCGCAGCCGGCGGTCCGACCGACATCATCTCGCGCATCGTGGGCGATCCGCTGAGCCGCATCCTCAAGCAGCAGGTGCTGGTCGAAAACGTGACCGGCGCCGGCGGTACGGTCGGTGTGACGCGCGCAAAGAACGCCGCACCAGACGGCTACACCCTGCTGATGGGCAATCTCGGCACGCAGGCGGCGAGCGTCGGCCTCTATCCGAAGCTAGCCTATGACCCGCGTACCGATTTCGAGCCGATCATCAATACTGCCGGCACGCCGATGCTGGTGGTCGCGAAGAAGGATCTGCCGGTCAAGGACTTCAAGGAGTTCATCGCTTATGTGAAGGCCAACGCAGCCAAGCTGAATTACGGCACCGGCGGCGTGGGCGCGACCTCGCACCTGACCTGCCTTTATCTCGACTATCTGCTGGACGCGAAGCCGACGCATGTACCCTTCCGCGGCTCGGGTCCGGCGCTCAACGCACTGCTGAGTGGTTCGGTGGACTATGTGTGCGACCAGACGGTCGGCGTAGTGCCGACGATCCAAGCCGGGCAAGCCAACGGTCTTGTCGTGGCGACCCCCAATCGCCTGTCGGTGGTTCCGAATGTCCCGACCTCGAAGGAGCAGGGATTGCCGGAATTCCAGGCGGTCGGCTGGAACGCGCTCTTTGCTCCGAAGGGCACGCCGAAGGACGTCGTCGACAAGCTCAATGCGGCTGTCCGCGCGGCTCTGAAGGAAGAAGGCACCCGCAAGCGTCTGCTCGAACTCGGCGCGGAAATCCCGGCCGACGCCGACCTCACGCCCGCCGCGCTGGCCGAGCATGTCCGCAAGGAGATCGACAAATGGGTGCCGGTGATCAAAAAGGCTGGCGTGACGGTCCAGTAAACTTGTAGCCATCGGCTATCGTCATGCGCGGACATTCCGCGCATGACGACATGACTGACGAAGGAAAGTAGAATGCGCATCCACAAGATCGCGGCCATTCCTGGCGATGGAATCGGTCCGGAAGTCATCGCTGCCGGCCTTGAAGCGCTAGAAACCTGCGCGCAGCGCGATGGTGGCTTTGCGCTAAAGATCGAACACTTCGACTGGGGCTCCGACTATTACAAGAGGTACGGCGTGATGATGCCGGACGGCGGAACCGATAAATTGCGGCCGTTCGATGCGATCTATTTCGGCGCCGTGGGCGCGCCCGACATTCCCGATCACATTACATTGTGGGGGCTGCGGCTGGCGATCTGCCAGCCGCTCGACCAATATGCCAATGTGCGCCCGACGCGCATTCTGCCCGGCATCACCAGCCCGCTGCGGCATGTGACCGGTCCGGAACTCGACTGGGTGATCGTGCGCGAGAATTCGGAAGGCGAATATGCTGGCGTCGGCGGTCGCGTCCACAAGGGACTGCCGGAAGAGGTCGCCACCGACGTTGCGATTTTCACGCGGTCAGGCGTTACACGCATCATCCGCTTCGCCTTTGAACTGGCGCGCTCACGTCCGCGCAAGCTGCTGACGGTGGTGACCAAGTCAAATGCCCAGCGGCATGGCATGGTCATGTGGGACGACATGGCGGCCGAGGTCGCCAGGGAGTTTCCGGACGTAACTTGGGACAAGATGCTGGTCGATTCCATGACCATGCGCATGACGCTACGACCGGAAACGCTGGACACCATCGTCGCCACCAACCTGCATGCCGATATTCTGTCGGACCTCGCCGCCGCACTGGCCGGCTCGCTCGGCATCGCGCCGACGGCCAATCTCAACCCAGAACGCAAGACGCCCTCGATGTTCGAGCCGATCCACGGTTCGGCCTTCGACATCACCGGCAAGGGCATTGCCAATCCGGTCGGCGCGTTCTGGACCGGCGTGATGATGCTTGAGCATCTCGGCGAAAAAGCCGCTGCCGCCCGGCTGATGAAGGCGGTGGAACGCGTCACCGCCGACCCGGCGCTGCACACACCCGATCTCGGCGGCAAAGCGACAACCCGTCAGGTCACCGACGCGGTGAAGCGCGCGCTGGAGGGGGACAACAGTTAGCTCGCGTCCTCACACCCCCGCGTTTCAGCTCCCCAGCCGCACCTTATAGAATGTGCGGGTGCCGCGGCTGCGCAGCGCCGTGGCGATAATACTCGGATCGCACTCGGCCAGACCCGCATTGAAGCGATCCATCAGTCGCGCATTGACCGTCAGCACGCGCTCCCGCCAGAAGCTCACGGCGAGTTGCACGCCCCGGGCGCTGGCAGCGACGGCCTTCACACGCTGCTCCAATTGCTCGAGGAACGGATTGGGCGCGCGCCGGACACGAGCAAAGCGAACCAAAAATGAAACAGGGTGCGGCGCATATGAAACTGACCGCCGCAATCCGACGGAAATTTGTCGCCGAAGGCCGGCGTTAACCAAATGGAAGCCATACTGATTCGTTCGACGGAGACGGCTGGAGACGGCTCATGACACCAATGCCTCGCGCCTTTACGACTGTTCTGCTCGCGTCCGCTGCGCTTTGCACGACGCCGGCAAAGGCGGATCCGATCACCGGTTGGATCATTGCCGGGGCCGTTGCGAACACAGTGATCAAGGCACCGTTCTATTCGCAACCCTACGATATGTACGGCCCCCGCTACGGCTATCCGATCTATGGCTATCCCGGCTGGCTGCGGCCCGGTTACCGCTACGCGGCCTATGAGGGTCCCGGCGAATGGCCGCGGGTCGATCCGGACGCGCCGCCCGTCCGCCCGACCACCTGCTACTGGACCAACCGGGCCGATCCGCATGGTCCGCGCCGCGTGCGCATCTGCTACTGAGGCGTTCTGGTAAAACCCGCGCAACCGAAACCGTTCAAATGAACGCTTCCTCGTAATCAAATCGAGGCGGCGGGAGAACCGTTTCGTCAACGAGACCGTCGCATTCTCCGGCATCGACCACAGAACCGGAGATGCGCCATGCGACGCAGCATGATTGCCCTTGCGACCGCCGCAGCATTCGCAGCCGCTGTCACGACATCCGCCACGCCCGCGCGCGCCGATGGCGGAGCCACGGCAGCCTGGATCATCGGCGGCGTTCTGGTCGGCGGATTGCTGCTCGCCGCCGCCAATCCGCGACCGGGCTATGCCTATTACGGCGGCCCCTACGCCTATGCTCCCTATCCGCGCGGCCCTGTCTGTTACTGGACCAATTCCTGGGATGGCTGGGACTGGCGCCGTATCCGCGTCTGCTACTGAGCAACACCCTTCGCCAAGCGCTCCTTCAGGTGCGGGAAACGCTCGGTGAGCAGCGACCCGAAATAATAAGTCGGCTTGAAGGCGGGCTGCGCACGGATGGCCTCATACCAGCGCGCGACCGCCGGCTTGTCCTTCCACATATCGCTCAGGCCGAGATCGTCCATGCGCACGATCGCAGGCATCAGCGAAATATCGGCCAGCGTCGGCGATTTGCCCATCAGCCAGGGGCCGCCGCTTCTGGCGGTGGCTTCCTCCATCCGTTCATACGTCCGGCGCATCCGGTCGAGAGCTTCGTCCATGTCCTTTTGCGGAAATCCTTTCTGACCCATCCGCAGCATGAATTCCTTGCGCAGCGGCTTTGACTCCGCAAAGGCCCGAAATTCCTCCGTGCTCATCGCCTGAAATCGCGGCAGGAATGCGAGATTGAAGGTGGGCACGCGAACGGCGCCGGCCGGCATCTCGTCGATGAAGCGCATATGGGCGCGCATTTCGGCCCGCTTCGCCGGATCGCGGGGCGTGAAGCTTTCCGGCTCCGGCGCCACCTCGTCGAGATATTCGATGATCACCGAGGAATCGATGACCACGGCGCCGTCATGATCGAGCGTCGGCACCACGCCATTGGGATTGAGCTTGAGATAATCCGGCTTGAGCTGATCGCCGGCCAGTAGATCGAGCTTCACTTCATCGAACGGAATCTGCTTCGCGTTGAGCACGAACCGCACGCGCTGGCTGCAGGTCGATTGCGGCGCATTGTAAAGGGTAATGGGCATGTCCTGGCTTTCCTCTCGCCGTGGCCGGCTTGTTCTTGACGCCGGTCTCGTAACACAGCGGATGGTCGCCGCCACCCCTTGCCTAAAGCCTTGGCAGATCAGACGTCTTTCAGGTTTCGTAATATGCCTTCCCCCTGAAAGCTAATTTGCAGGTTTGCCCCCTCCCGTGGTCTGCTGGTTTTATAATGGCCGGTAAAAACGGCATGGGCGGACAGGGAGGCTTCAAATCGTGCAAGTGGAAGTGGCGGTCATCGGGACCGGCTGGTGCGGGGGGATCAGGTCGGAAACGCTTTCCCGATCTGCTTTGGTCAAGAAGCTGCATGTCTGCGAAATACGACCCGACCGGCTGAAGGAAATCGCCGCACTCACCAACGCCGCGACGGCAACGGCCGACTATCAGGATATCATCAGGAATCCCGATATCCGGGTGGTCTATATCTCGACCACGCCCGAACAGACGCATTACCCGATTGCGCGCGACTGCCTCAAGGCCGGCAAGCACGTGCTGCTCGAAAAGCCGATCGCGATGGAATTGTTCCAGGCCGACGAGTTGATCGCACTGTCGAAGCGCAACAACGTGAAATTCACCATCGGCTATTCGCAGCGCTTCAACACAAAATTCGCCTACGCCAAGAAGAAACTGAACGACGGCACGCTCGGCAACCCGGTGTCGGTGATGGTCAGCCGCCATCTCAGCCGCTCTCTTGGCAAGAAGATCGCCAGCCGCGTGCGGCTGTCGCCGGCCGCAATGGAATCCACTCACGATCTCGACATGGTGTTCTGGCTGCTTGAGCCGGCCAAGCCGGTGAGCGTCTATTCGCAGGGCGCCTATGGCTTCATGAAGCCGGTCAACGGTTCCTACGACATCATGTGGACCACGGTGAAGATGGATAACGGCGTGCTGGTCGCGATCGGCGGCGGCTGGAATCTGCCGCCAAGCTATCCGAACTACTGCGCGACGTGGATCGAGATCACTGGCACCGAAGGCTCGCTGTTCCTCGACGACACCCATCGCGACAACTGGCTGAACACGGTACAGGGCGGCACGCAATATCCGATGTCCACCATGCCCGGCGAACAGGTCGATCATGTCTTCGCCGGCCAGATGGGGCCGGAAACCTTGCACTTCCTCGAATCCTGCATCCTTGACCGGCCGGTCATGGTCACGCCGGAAAGCGCGCGCACGGTGATGCAATGCTATCTCGCGGCCGACCTGTCGGCAGAGCGCAATGAGCCGATCGATATTCCGCTGTCCAACGAAGCGCTGGCCGGTATTGCCGACATGGCCAAGAACAACACCAAGCTGACGGGAGAGGCATGATGAAAAAGCCCGTCAAGAAACTCGGACTTGCCATCATCGGCGCCGGCCGCGTCGGTTTATTTCGCGGTGAAGTCGCCGCGCGGCATGCCGCCGTCGAATGGATCGGCATTGCCGACATCAAGCCCGACCGCGCCAAACTGGTCGGGGGAAAATGCGGGGCTGACTTCATCACCACCGATTACCGCGAATTGCTCAAGCGGCCTGAGGTCAACGCCGTCATCATCGCGACCGACGAACATCTGCATGTCGAGCCGATCATGGCCGCGATCGAGCGCGGGTTGCCGATGCTGATCGAAAAGCCGCTGGCGACCGATCTGGGCGAATCCGCGCGCGTGCTCAAGGCCATTGAAGCGGCCAAGATCGATGCCGTGGTCGGTTACACCCAGCGCTTCCGGCGCCGCTGGCTCGCGGCCAAGGAAAAGGTCCGCACCAACGCGCTCGGCGACGTCACGCTCGTCACCTCGCGCGCCTTCATGAACCGGCTGGTCGCGATTGATAATTATGTCAGGACCGACGACCCCAGCACCATTTCACCGATGGTGATTTCCGGCACGCACGCCCTCGATATCGTCATGTGGTACATGGAGGCCAAGACGCCGGTCGAGGTCTATGCACGCTCGATCGACAAGGTGCTGGGTCCGACCCATCAGGGCATCGACGCCACCGCCGGCATGATCATGTTCAGCGACGGCAGCGTCTATCACCTCAACATCTCATGGGCATTGCCGGTGACCTGGCCGGGCGCGGTCTACAGCCTGGAAGTCGGAATTGTCGGCACCGACGGCGTGCTGACGATCGACGACACCCATCGCGATATCGTGCTCGCGGTGTCCAGGCCGCAAGGCGAGGGCTATGCGCCCGACCAGAACCGGCTGGTCGATTTCATGGGCAGCTATCCGCCCGGCGACATGGCGCTGGGCGAATTGCGCGGACCCATGCGGGAGGAAACCGATTCCTGGCTCAATCGTGTCGCCCTCGGCGTCGCGACGCCGGCGGCAACCGCGGCCGAAGCGCATAATCGGCTGATGCTGACAAAAGCATTGGATCTCTCGGCGAAGACCAAACAGCCGGTGGCGCTGCCGCTGGAGCCGGAGCGGCTCGAGAGGGAGTGCCGCAAGATCGCGTAATGTTATCAATCGAAACGTCCGGCACTTAAAAACAAAAAGCCGGTTGCATTCAGGGAGGGCAACATGAAGACCAAACAACTGATCCCGTTGCTGGGAGCGCTGACCGCCGTCGTGATGGCGGCAACCGGTCCGGCCGCGGGGCAGGCCAATTATCCAAATCAGCCGATCCGCGTGATCGTGCCATTCGCACCCGGCGGCGCGTCGGATTTCGTCGCGCGGCTGATCCAGCCCGGCATGTCGCAGTTTCTCGGCCAGCAGGTGGTGCTCGAGAATCGCGCCGGCGCAGCCGGCAATGTCGGGATGGACGTCGCGGCACGCGCAGCGCCCGACGGCTACACCATCTTTCTCGGCAATGTCGGCACCATCTCGATCAATCCGAGCCTCTATCCCGAGCTGACGGTCAAGCCGGAAAAGGATTTCATCCCGATTTCGATCGTGGCCGACACACCCGGCATCCTGATCGCGGGCACCAAATTTCCGCCCAACAATGCCAAAGAACTGGTCGACTACGCCAAGGCGCGGCAAGGCAAGGTCAACTTCGCCTCACCCGGCAGCGGCAGCCTGAACCGGCTGGAAATGGAAATCTTCCGCATGAATGCCGGTCTCGACATGAATCACGTGCCTTACAAGGGCGGTGCCGGTCCGGCCGTCGCCGACATCATCGGCGGCCATGTGGAACTGATGTTCACCACCATCTCGTCCGCGATCCAGCATGTGAAGGGCGGCCGGCTGAAAGCGCTCGGCGTCACCATGAAGGAACGCGTGCCGGCCATGCCGGACGTGCCGACCATGCTGGAGCAGGGCTTCCCGGCCAATGTCAGTTCGTCATGGCAGGGCGTGCTGGTGCCGGCCGGCACGCCGCGGCCGGTGATCGACAAGGTCCATGCCGCACTGAAAGAAGCGCTGTCGGATCCAAAGGTTGTCGCGCGCATGGCCGAAGCCGGCGTCATTGCAACGACCAACAAGACGCCGGAGGAGTTCAAGGCCTATCTCGCCGAGGATGCCAAGAAATGGGCCGATGTCATCAAGAAAACCGGCGCCAAACCGGAGTGAGATGAGCCTCATCAATCCGGGCCGCGCGAACCGTGCGGCCCGGATTAGACGGCGGATAGCATCATGAAATTGCGATTGTCGACCGACCTGGTCACAGGGCTTCTTTTCACCGCACTCGGCGCCTTCGCGATCATCTACGGGTCGCGCTATCCGCTGGGGACGGCCGCCCGCATGGGGCCGGGCTATTTCCCGTTCGTGATCAGCGTGTCATTGACGCTGATCGGCCTCGTACTGGTGATCCGCTCGTTCTTCATCGACGGCGAGAAACTCGGCGTCATCGGTTGGCGGCCCCTGCTGTTCGTTCTCGCCGGCACATTGGCCTTTGGTATTTTCATTGACCGGCTCGGATTGCTGGTCGCGGGCATCCTTCTTATTGTCGCCGCCCGCTGCGCCGACCGCGATTTCAAACTGGTCGAAACGCTTGTGCTCGCGGCCACGCTTGTGGCGCTGACGGGCGCGGTGTTCATCTACGGCCTCAGCCTGCCGATCAAGATGATCCGGTTCTAGCGAGACATTCATGGATCTCTTCAACGATCTCGCGCTCGGATTTTCCGTCGCCTTGGTGCCGGTCAACCTGCTGTACGGCTTTCTTGGCGTTTTGCTCGGAACCATGATCGGCGTCCTGCCGGGCCTGGGGCCGGTCGCCACGATCTCGATCCTGTTGCCCTTCACATTCGGACTGCAGCCGCAGGCGGCTCTGATCATGCTTGCCGGGATCTATTACGGTGCGCAATATGGCGGCTCCACCACCGCGATCCTGGTCAACCTTCCGGGCGAATCCTCCTCGGTCATCACCGCCATCGACGGCAACCAGATGGCGCGCAAGGGCCAGGCCGGGCTGGCGCTGGCCACCGCCGCGCTGGCCTCCTTTCTCGCAGGTACATTCGCCACCTTGGTCATTGCGCTCGCTGCGCCGACCTTGGCGGAGGTCGCGCTGCAATTCGGTCCGGCCGATTATTTCTCGCTCATGGTGTTCGGTCTGGTCGCCGCGGTCATTCTCGCACATGGCTCGGTGCTGAAAGCGATCGGCATGATCGTTGCCGGCATGCTGCTCGGCACCGTCGGCATCGACGTAAATACCAGCGTGCCGCGCTTCACGTTCGGAATCCCGCAATTCGGCGACGGCATGGATTTCGCCGTGATCGCCATGGGTATTTTCGGCATCGGCGAGACCATCGTTAATCTGGAACGCACCGGCGCCACCCGCGTCTATATGCAGAAGATCAAGAGCTTGTGGCCAAGCCTGCAAGATCTGCGCGCCATGCTTCCGCCGGCCATTCGCGGAACCCTGCTCGGCTCCGCGCTGGGTGTCCTGCCAGGCGGCGGGCCGGTGCTGGCGTCGTTCTCGGCTTACGTACTGGAGAAAAAGCTATCACGGCATCCGGAAAATTTCGGCAAGGGCGCGATCGAAGGCGTGGCTGGGCCGGAGGCCGCCAATAACGGCGCGGCGCAAACCTCATTCATCCCGCTGCTGACGCTGGGGCTACCATCGAATGCAGTGATGGCGCTGATGATCGGCGCGCTGATGATGCAGGGCCTGCATCCCGGGCCGCAGCTCATGCGCGACAAGCCAGAACTGTTCTGGGGCCTGGTCGCCAGCATGTGGACCGGCAACCTGATGCTGGTGATTCTCAATCTCCCGCTGGTCGGCATGTGGGCGAAGATGCTGACCATGCCGTATCGCTTTCTCTATCCAGCCATTCTCATCATCTGCTGCGTCGGCGTTTACAGCATCAACAACAGCGCGCTCGATGTCCTGATCGCCGCCCTGTTCGGATTTGTCGGCTATCTGCTGTATCGTCTGCAATGCGAACCGGCTCCGCTGCTGCTCGGTTTCATTCTGGGACCGCTGATCGAGGAAAACCTGCGGCGCGCGCTGGTGATTTCGCACGGCGATCCGCTGGTGCTGGTGCAGCGGCCGATCAGCCTGACATTCCTGGCGCTGACCGCGGTGCTGGTGGTGGTGCTGTGTGCGCCGATGATCCGCTCTACCCGGGACAAGGTCTTTGCCGAGGAAAGCAGTTAAGCGCGCGGCTTCAGCCGCGCGCACCGTTCAGCAACGCCAGAGCGCGGGCGCCGAGAATTGCGGTCTGGTCGCTGTCCGGAATTGGCAGTGCGCGCACCCGCTGGACGCCATCATAGATGCCCATGTCGTAGGGGTAATCGCTGCCGAGAAGAACACGCGACGCCCCCGCGGTCTTGATCAGAAATTCCAGAGAAGCATCGGAATGCGTGATGGTGTCGTAGAGAAAACGCGACAGATCGGGTTCCGGCGAATGTTTCAGGATGACCTGCGGCTCCGGTCGCACCTTCCAGCCATGCGCCCAGCGACCGGCCTGATACGGCACGAATCCGCCGCCATGCGCGAGACAGATCTTCAGATCCGGATGCCGGTCGAGCACGCCGCCAAACACCAGCGACGCCGCCGCGATCGTAGTGTCCACCGGATTGCCGATCAAGTTCACAAGATAATAGGACTTCAGCCGCTCCGCACCCGCCACTCCGACCGGATGGATGAAGATGAAGGCGCCCAGTTCCGCGGCGGCGGCCCACAGCGGCTCCAGTGCGGGATCGTCGAGATTTTTCCCGTTGACGTTGGACCCGATCATCGCTCCGCGCAGGCCCTTGTCGCGCATGGCGCGCTTCAGTTCGGCCGCCGCTCTGTCCGGCGCCTGCATCGGCAACGTCGCGATTCCCATGAAGCGATCGGGATAAGTCGTCACCAGGGACGCGATCTGGTCGTTCTGCAACGCAGCGGTCGCCGCGGCCAGCCCGGCATCCTGATTGTAAAGATAGGTCTGGGGAGTCCCCGACAGGACCTGCATACCGATTCCGGTCGCATCCATATCCTTCAGACGCCGGTCGTTGTCGAAACCGCCGCGCGGGAACGGCTTGTAGGCCACGCCGGCCACTTCCAGCACGGCCGATTCGGCATCCACCGGCTGCAGCTTCAATCCGATGGAGGGCGCCTCTTTCTGCAAAAGGCGGATCGTGTCCTCGGCCAGGATATGTGTGTGGACGTCGATGATCGGCGAAGCCATGCCCCCTCCCGAAAAATTCAAAGCCGCCCTGGCGGCCGCGCTCTCCGGCGCATAGCTGCCATACCGGAAAACTCAAGCATATCAAAACTGTTCGCGGCGCGGCTTTGCGCTATAAGCCCTCTTCCAAACCTGCAATGAAGCGGACCTTCCCATGACCTCTGCGACCACCGGCGACCACGCGCATCGAACCATCCGTGTCGAGGACGACGCGCTCGTGCGCGGCCGGGGATGTTTTATCGACGATGTCGAAAAACAGGGCGCAGCCTACGCCGCTTTTGTCCGCTCTCCGCACGCGCATGCGCGGATCGTCTCGCTGGAGACCGATGCAGCGCGCGCCGCACCGGGCGTGGTGGCGGTCCTGACCGCGGCCGACATGGACAAGGCCGGCGTCGGCAATGTTGCGCGCCCGGTGCCGTTCAAGGGCCGCGGCGGCAAGCCCGCCATCATCTCGCATCGGTCGCCGTTGGCCCGCGACAAGGTCAGGCATGTCGGCGAAGCGATTGCGGTCGTCATTGCAGCAACCCAGCTTCAGGCGCTCGATGCCGCCGAACTGGTGGCCGTTGAATATGAGGAATTTCCGGCCGTCGTCGACGCCCGCGACGCCGACATGCCGCAAGCGCCGCAATTGTTCGATGATGTGCCCGGCAATCTTGCCATCGACTGGCCCGGCATGATCGTCGATGACGGCACCAACGAGCGCGCGACCGACGACATCATCAAGTCCGCCAAGCACGTCATTCGCCAGTCGCTCACGCAGCAGCGCCTGATGGTCGCCTCGATGGAGCCGCGCGGCGGCACGGCGAGCTATGACGCGGCCAAGGATCATTATCTCCTGCATGTCTGCACCCAGGGCGCCGGACCGATGCAGGACACGCTCACCGGCATCATGGGCTGGCCGAAGGAAAAGCTGCGCGTCACCACCGACGATGTCGGCGGCGCCTTTGGCATGAAGAGCGGGCCATATCCGGAATATCCGGTGCTGCTGGTAGCGGCCAAGTTGCTCGGCCGCAAGGTGCACTGGATGTCGAGCCGCTCGGAAGCGTTCAACACCGACAATCAGGCACGCGACGGCGTGACCGTCGGCGAACTGGCGATGGACGAGCGCGGCAAGTTCCTGGCGCTGCGCGTGCGCCACGTCCAGAATCTCGGCGCCTATGCCACTACGGCCGGCATCACGCTCGCGACCATCAACTATGCGCGCTGCTTTCCGACCGTTTACCGCATCCCGAAGATCGATTACGGCGTGCGCTGCCTGTACACCAACACGGTGCCGACCGGCGCCTATCGCGGTGCCGGCCGTCCGGAAGCGAATTATCTGATGGAGCGGCTGATCGACGAGGCCGCGCGCGTGACCGGAATCGACCGCGCCACGCTCCGCAAGCGCAATCTCATTCCCGCCTCCGCCATGCCCTACAAGAATGCGCTCGGCGTCACCTTCGACAGCGGCGAATTTCCCGCCATCTTCGACAAGGCGCTGGAGCTTGCCGACTACGACAATTTCAAGAAGCGAAAGCGCGAGTCCAAGGCGCGCGGCAAGCTGCGCGGCATCGGGATTTCCTGCTTCCTCGAACATTCCGGCGGCTATCCGACCGAAGGGGCGCTGCTCGCCTTTTCCGGCAACACGCTGACGATCGGCCTTAATGTCGGCAATACCGGACAGGGTCACGCCACGCTCTATCCGAAAATCGTCGCCGACAGGCTTGACATTCCGGTGCAGCAGATCAGGCACCGGCAGGGCGACACCGACATGGACCTGAAGGGCTTTCCATCGGTCGCCTCGCGTTCGACCATGACCGCCGGCAGCGCCACGGTGCGCGTGGTCGAGGCGATGGTCGAGAAGGGGAAGAAAATCGCCGCTCATGTGCTGGAAGCGGCCGAGGGCGATATCGGCTATCGCGCCGGTTCATTCGAGGTCGTCGGCACCGACCGCAAGATCGGCCTGTTCGAGCTGGCGGCCCGCGCCGACGAGCTCAAGAAGACGGGCGAGATTCCCGAGAATCTCGACACCAAGGTCGCAACCGACACGCCGATCGCGTTTCCCAATGGCTGCCATGTGGCGGAGATCGAGATCGACCCGGAAACGGGATGGCTCGATGTCCTGTCCTATTCGTCGGTCGACGATTGCGGCAATGTGCTCGATCACACATTGGTGGAAGGCCAGATCCATGGCGGACTCGCCCAGGGCCTGGGCCAGGCCCTGTTCGAGAATGCCGTGTATGACCGCGACAGCGGCCAGCTCGTCACCGGCTCGTTCATGGACTACGCGATGCCGCGCGCGCACAACATGCCGCCGGTGATCCGCGATCTGGCGCATCCGGTGCCGGCCACCACCAATCCGCTGGGCGTGAAAGGCGTGGGTGAAGCCGGCACCACAGCATCGCTTGCCGCCATCCTCAACGCGATTGCCGACGCCATTCCAGGCCAGGCGACGGCAAACATGGAAATGCCGGCCACGATCGAAAAAATCTGGAAGGCCTGCCAGGACGCAAAGGTCTCGTGAAAAGAAAATGGCCGGGCTTGACCCGGCCATTCTCATTTGTCTCGGCGGCCGGCGCGGCTATCCCTGCGAGATGAACTTCCGGTTCGTGTAGGCCTCGAGTCCCTCGATGCCGCCTTCGCTGCCATAGCCGGATTCCTTGATGCCGCCGAACGGCGTTTCCGGCGTCGAGATCGCAACCGAATTCACCCCCACCATGCCGGATTGCAGCGCGTCGCCGATCATGGTCGCGGTCTGAGTCGAGGTGGTGAACGCATAGGCGGCCAGACCGAACGGCAACGAGTTCGCGCGCTCCACCACGTCGTCGAAGGTCTTGAAGCGCACGATCGGCGCCACCGGACCGAACGGCTCCTCGGTCATGATCTTGCTGTCGTCCGGCACGTCGGTGATCACGGTGGGCTCGAAGAAATAGCCCTGGTTGCCGTGGCGCTTGCCGCCGGTCACGATCTTGCCGCCGCGGCTCTTGGCGTCATTGACGATCGCCTCCATGGCGTCGAGCCGGCGCGGATTGGCCAGCGGCCCCATGGTGGTGCCTTTTTCCAGGCCATCGCCGAGCTTGATGTTCCTGGCATATTCCGTGAAGCGCGTGAGGAAGCGATCATAGACGCCCTCCTGCACATAGAACCGCGTCGGCGAAATGCAGACCTGCCCGGCATTGCGGTATTTGAACGCCGCGATGGTGTCGGCGGTCTTTTCCGGATCGGCATCGCCGAACACCACCACCGGCGAATGCCCGCCGAGTTCCATGGTGGCCTTCTTCATGCCCTTGGCGGCGAGGCCCGCGAGCAGCTTTCCGACCGGCACGGAACCGGTGAAGGAGATCTTTTTCACGACGTCGGAGCCGATCAGATGCTGCGACACATCGGCCGGCACGCCGAACACGAGATTGAGAACGCCTTTCGGCAAACCGGCATCGTGGAAGCAGCGCACCAGTTCCACCGCGGAGCCCGGCGTCTCTTCCGCCGCCTTCAGGATGATCGAGCAGCCCGCCGCCAGCGCGCCGGCGACCTTGCGCACCGGCGTCAAGGTCGGGAAATTCCAGGGCGAGAAACCGGCGACCACGCCGACCGGCTCCTGCAACACAAGCTGACGGATATTTTTGCTGCGGCCCGGGACGATGCGGCCATAGGCGCGGCGGCCTTCCTCGGCCATCCAGTCGATGATGTCGGCGGTGCCGATCACTTCGGCGCGCGATTCCGGAAACGGCTTGCCCTGTTCCTGGGTCATCACCTTGGCGACATGCTCGGTGCGCTCGCGCAGCAGATCGGCCGCCTTGCGCAGCACTTTCGCGCGATCATAGGCGGAGGTCGCGCGCCAGACCGCAAACCCCTTTTCAGCGGCGTCGAGCGCGCGGTCGAGATCGGCCTGGGTGGCGTGCGGCAGGCTGGCGAGCACCTTGCCGGTGGCGGGATTGAGAACCTCTTCGCTCTTGCGGCCCGCGCCGTTCAACCATTCGCCGTCGATGTAAAGCTGAAGATCGGTGTACATAAGCTACCTCTGCTGACTGCTGCCGTCTGGGCAATTCTCGTGGCGATGACCTAGCACCTTCGGATGCCGGTCGCCAACCTGCGGCCGGAACGCCGCCAGATCGGCCGTCTTGGTTTCACCGCGTGAAAATCTATCTAGCGGCCGGTGAAAACCGGCTTGCGCTTTTCCATGAAGGCCGTACGGCCCTCGATGTAATCCTGGCTGGCGAAGCAGCGCTTCACGCTGGCGGCAATGGCCGCCATGTCCCGCTGCGATTCATCCGCGATCGCCTGGCCGACGATGAATTTGACGGATTCGACCGTCAGCGGCGCATTCGCGGCAATCGTGTCGGCATAGGTCCTGACGAATTCTTCCAGCTGATCCTCGGGGACGACGCGATTGACGAGGCCCATGATCCGCGCCTCTTCCGAGTCGAACTGCCGCGCCGTGAAGAATATCTCCTTGGTGAAGGATGGACCGACCACATCCATCAGCCGCTTCAACCCTGGATAATCATAGCCGAGACCGAGCTTCGCAGCCGGCACGGCGAACCGCGCATTGTCGGCCGCAATCCGCATATCGCAGCATGACGCCAGACCCAGACCGCCGCCGATGCAATAGCCCCTGATCATGGCGACTGTCGGCTTGGGAAAGTCGTGGACGGCGGAATAGGCGCGCTCCGTCGCGGCGTTGTAATGGGCAACGCCTTCGGCGGTCGAGCGCTCCGAGCCGAACCTGGAGATGTCCGCGCCAGAAATGAAGGCCTTGCGGCCAGCCCCGGTCAGAACGACCACGCGAACATCCTCATCCGTCCTGTAATCGGACAGGATGCTGGCTGTCGCCTCCCACATGTCCAGCGACATCGCGTTGTGACGTTCGGGATTGTTGAAGATGATATAGCCGACGCGACCTTCCTTGCGCGCGAGCATCTTGTCGGTCTGCGTCATGACTGAACTCCTCAAATGGCATTGGCTTTGCGAAGCGCGGCGATGTCCGCTTCGCTGAATCCGAATTCCTGCAGCACCGCGTCGGTATGTTCGCCCCGTTCGGGCGACGGCATGACGACCGCACTGGGTGTGCGCGACAGCGATACCGGCTGGCGCATCACGTCGAGCGCGCCGCGGTCGTGCGTTTGCATCTTGGCGATGATGCCGAGATGCTCCACCTGCGGGTCGGCGAACATTTCGTCGATGGCATAGATCGGTCCGCAGGCCACGCCTTGCGCATTCAGCCGCTCGATCCATTCCGAGCTGGTATGCGCCGACATGATCGCGTTGATTTCGGCGTTGAGCTTGTCGCGGTTCTTCGAGCGCAGCTCATTGCTGACATAATCCGGATTCTGCATGAATTGCTCGGCCTCGATCGCCTTGCAGAACCGCGTCCAGGTCGGCGCGCCCGTGGTGGCGATATTGATGTGGCCGTCACTGGTCTTGTAGACGCCGGTCGGGATGCTGGTGGGATGATTGTTGCCGGCCTGTTTCGGCACCACCTTGTCGACCAGCCAGCGCGCAGCCTGAAAATCCAGCATGAATATCTGCGATTCCAGCAACGACGTTTCGACCTGTTGGCCTTCGCCCGACGTCTCGCGCTCCAGCAGGGCCACCATAACGCCGAGCGCAGCGAACAGGCCGGCGGTCACATCGGCAACGGCCGCGCCGGCGCGCACCGGCCCCTGCCCCGGCAAGCCGGTGATCGACATCAACCCGCCCATACCCTGCGCGATCTGGTCGAAGCCCGGCCGCTCGCGGTACGGCCCGGTCTGGCCATAGGCCGAGATGCTGGCATAGACGATGCGCGGATTGACCGCGCGCAGCGCCGGATAGTCGATCCCCAGCCGCGTTTTCACGTCGGGGCGAAAATTCTCGATCACCACATCGGCCGACCTGGCAAGTTGCAAAAGCGCGGCGCGCCCTTGCGGATTTTTGAGATCAAGCGTGATGCTGCGCTTGTTCCGGTGCAAATTCTGGAAATCGCCGGCATGGCGCGGGCCGCCGATCGGGTCGCCGCCCTCCAGCCGTTCCGGTGCCTCGATCTTGATGACGTTGGCGCCCCAGTCGGCCAACTGCCGCGCGCAGGTCGGTCCCGCCCGCACCCGCGACAGATCGAGGACTGTGAAACGGGACAAAGCCGTCGAGGCGCGGGGAGGCGATTGGGTGGGCAAAGGCGCTCTTTCTGGTCGTCGGAACAGTTTGGGCGCCGACCATCCCCGAAGGCGGCCGCAAATTCAACTGCCCCGGTCTGTCATGCCTTCCGGATGCGGAAGACCAAAAGCTCGCCGTCGCGCGAGCTGCCTTCGAGGGCGTCGCCTGTTTCCCGCAGGAGATTGGGGATGTCGATGGCGGACAGCGGGTCGGTGCATTCGACCACAATGACGTCACCCGCCGCCAATCCGGAGAGGACCTTGCGAGTCTTCAGAGCGGGAAGCGGGCATTTCAGACCGCGCAGATTGATCGATTTTTCCGTCATTCCGATAGCCTGAACCTATGGCTTTTAGCCCGTCTGGTCGAATACCTCGGTCTTGCTTGACCGCATATGAAGGCTTCGCCAGAACCACACAATGGTTGCCGCACTCAAGACAGACCAGCGCATCGCACGGCTCACCCCGCTCGCTGATGTTCTGGCGCATATTGAGGTACATGTGAAGGAGGTGGCGCCGCAAAGCCGCGATCTTTCAGCCGCATTGCACCAGATCCTTGCGGACGACATCACATCGCCCTGCGCATTGCCCGGCGCAGCCATCGCGCTGATGGATGGCTATGCGGTCGAGGCGGAGGCGACGCGCGATGCCAGTTCCTATGCCCCGATTATGATGACCGTCGCGCCTGCGCCAATTCACACCGGCGAAGCATTGCCTGTTGGAACAGACGCCGTTCTCCCGCATGACGCCGTGACCATTCGCGGCACAGCAACCGAAATTATCGCAGCGGCCACAGCGGGCGATGGCGTGTTGCCGGCAGGCGCCGATGCCGGGCCCACGGCAGCGCTGACTAAGGCGGGTCAATTCCTGCGCGCCGGCGATATCGCGGTTCTCGCCGCTGCCGGCATTCCGGCGGCAAACGTGCGGGCGCCGCGCATTGCGCTCGTGTCCGCCAGTAAGCGCAATGACGATACGATCGCCGCCGCCGTCGCGTTCATTGCCGACGCCATCCTGCAAACCGGCGGAGTGCCGCTGATCGCCGAACAGCAATCGCTGGATGCTGCGCTTGATCAAGAACAGGCCGATGCCGTGATTGCGGTCGGCGGCACCGGCAGCGGGCGGCACGACAATGCAGTCCTGACTCTTGGGCGGCGTGGCACAGTCGCATTTCACGGCATCGCCATGACTCCCGGCCAGACCGCCGCTGTCGGGTCAGTTGGCGCGCGTCCGGTCCTGCTGGTTCCGGGCCGTCTCGATGCCGCATTCGCGTGCTGGCTGCTGCTTGGTGAACATCTGCTGGCCCGGCTGTCAGGCCGGCGATCCCTCGAAACCGGTCGGCCCGCACGGCTGTCGCGCAAGATCGGCTCGTCACTCGGCATGACGGACCTGGTCCCGGTCGCATGCAAGGCCGACGAAGCCGAGCCGCTCGCCTCGGGATATCTGCCGCTGCAGGCGCTCGCACGCGCCGACGGCTGGATCTCGATACCGGCGCAAAGCGAAGGCTATCCGGCCGGAGCCACTGTGATGGTGAGGCCGCTGCCGTGAACGAAGCGTCCGGAAAAAACGACAAGGCCGATCTGCTCGCCGCGATCCGTCAGGCCGCGCGGCAGGAGCAGTTTCTTGAAGTCGTGTCGCCCGAAGAGGCGCGCGACCGTTTCGTGCGTCATCTCGACCTGTCGCCGCTGCCCGGAGAGACCGTGTCGCTGGCAGCCTCGCTCGGACGGGTGCTCGCGCATGACGTGGTTGCGCCGCTGGACGTCCCGCCGTTCGACCGCTCGGGCGTGGATGGTTTTGCCGTCCGCTCCTCCGATATCGGCGGCGCCAGTGACTTCTCGCCCCGCAAATTGCGTCTGAACAACGAAATAATCGCCTGCGGCCATGCTCCACTCATCGAAGTGGCGCCGGGCACGGCCACGACCATCGCAACCGGCGGTGTGATTCCGCGCGGCGCGGATGCGGTGGTGATGATCGAGCACACCGAACTTGCCGGCAAACGGGAGACACCCGAAATCGAAATCCGCCGCGCCGCGGCGCCCGGGCAATTCATCGCCTATGCCGGCTCCGACATTGCCCGCGGCGAGACCGTGCTGCGCCGCCTCACGCCGATCGGCTCGCGCGAGATCGGCATGCTCGCGGCCTGCGGCATTGCCAATGTGGATGTCGTGCGAAAACCGCGGGTTGCGGTGCTGTCGACCGGCGACGAACTCGTGCCGCTCGGCCAACCCCTGCGGCCTGCAGGTATCTATGACAGCAACGGCGTCATCATCGCCGCCGCCATCGCGGAAGCCGGCGGGGAGCCGGTGGCCTTCGGCGCCTTTCCCGACGACGAGAGAACTTTGGACACTGCGATGCGCCGCGCGCTCGCGGATTGCGACATGGTCGTGCTGTCGGGCGGCACCTCGAAAGGCGCCGGCGATCTCTCCCATCGCATCGTGTCGCAGCTTGGAAAGCCCGGCATTCTGGTGCACGGCGTCGCGCTGAAGCCGGGCAAGCCGCTGTGTCTCGCCGTCGTTGAGAACACGCCGCTGGCGGTGCTGCCCGGATTCCCGACCTCGGCCATTTTCACGTTTCACGCTTTTGTCGCACCGCTCATACGCGCCCGCGCCGGCCTGCAGCGCGAAGCCGCGAAGACCGTCACGGCGACCGTGCCCGCCCGCATTGCCTCGGAAATGGGCCGCAAAGAATTCGTGATGGTGTCGCTCATCGACAGCGCCGCCGGTCCTGTCGCGGTTCCGTCCGCCAAGGGCTCCGGATCGGTGACGACATTCTCGCAGTCGGACGGATTTCTGGAGATCGATGCGCTCGCCCATGCACTCGATGCCGGCACAACAACCGACGTCACCCTGATCGGCGCCGCTGGGCGCGCTCCCGACCTGGTTGTCATGGGCAGTCACGATGTCGCGCTCGATGCCGTGGTCGGTGGCCTGGCGGAACGCGGCTTCACCGCCCGTGTCATTGCAATCGGCAGCCATGGCGGGGTAGCCGCGGCGCAACGCGGGGAATGCGATCTGGCGCCGGTCCATTTGGTCGATCCACAGACCGGCGTCTACAATACGCATCTGCTGTCGCCCGGCTTGTCGCTGGTGCGCGGCTGGACGCGCATGCAGGGCTTTCTGTTCCGCCCGGACGACGTCCGCTTCGATGGCAAGAGCACCGACGAAGCGATCAGGAGCGCGCTCGCCGATCCGTCCTGTCTGATGGTCAACCGCAATGCCGGCGCCGGCACGCGCGTCCTGATCGACAAGCTGCTCGCGGGACAAAAGCCGGCCGGCTATTCCAATCAGCCGCGCTCCCACAACGCCGTGGCCGCCGCGATTGCGCAAGGCCGGGCCGACTGGGGCATCGCGATCGAGCCGGTCGCGCGGCTTTATGGTTTGCAGTTCGTGCCGATCGCACCAGAAAATTACGACTTCATCCTGCTCGAGAAACGGCGGGACAGGCCCGCGGTGCAGGCTTTTCTGGCGGCTTTGCGGGACGAGAGCACAAGGGCAAAAATCCGCGCTTTGGGCATGCGCCCCGCTGAAGACGAGATTGCCCGCTAGCCACGGTCACCCATAAGATGGCCGAATGACCATGCGTGGCGTCTGGTTTCTTGTTTTTGCCGTCCTGCTGATCGCACCCGCATCCGCGCAGTTGCGCGGACATGGCGGCCCGGTGCGAGCGGTCGCGGTGTCGGCCGACGGCAAGGCGGCTATCTCTGGCAGCTTTGACACATCGGCGATTCGCTGGGCGCTGGATCGCAACGCGGCGGCGCAGGTGCTGCGGTTTCATGAAAGTGCGGTCAACGCCGTCGTGTTTCTGAAGGACGGGCGCATCGCGACCGGCGGCGAAGACGGCCGCATTGCGGTGTGGCAACCGGACCAGCCTGTGCCGGCCCTCACCTTTCAGGGCCACACCGCGCCGATCGTCTCGCTCGCGATATCGCCGGACGGAACAACCCTCGCATCCGCCTCATGGGACCGCACCGTCCGCCTCTGGCCGCTTGCGGGCGGCGCCCTGCGCGTGCTCGAAGGTCACACCCAGAATGTGAACGGTGTCGCATTCGCGCCGGATGGCCGCAGCCTGGTGAGCGCAGGCTATGACGCGACGATCAGAATCTGGCCGCTCAGCGGAAATGGCGAACCGGCCGTCACCACCGTTCCGACCGCACTCAATGCGGCGGTTGTCGCCAGCGATGGCGAGATCGTGGCGGCTGGCGCCGACGGCAAGCTGTTCTTTCTTGCCCCCAATGGCGATCTGCGCGGCAGCCTGGAGGCGGCGGAAACGCCGATCATCTCGCTCGCCGTGTCGCCCGACGGCGCGCTGGTGGCCGCAGCCGGCATTCGCGGCTCGGTCGCCATCGTCGACCGCAAGCCGCGCAGGATCATCCGCACGTTGGTCGGCCCCGGACTGCCTGTCTGGTCGGTGGCGTTTTTTCCCGACAGCAGGACGTTGCTGACCGGCGGCACCGATCGTCTGGTGCGGCGCTGGAATGCCGAAAGCGGCGAACATGTCGGCGCGGTGCCGATGGGCAATAGTGACGATCCGCTGGCGGCGTATGCAGGCGATCGCGGCGCGGACATCTATCGCGCCTGCATTGCCTGCCACACCCTGTCGCCGGACGAGGGCAATCGCGCAGGGCCGACACTTTCCGGAATTTTCGGCCGCAAGATCGCGACGCTGCCGGGATACAATTTCTCGGACGCGCTGAAGAAGCTCGATATCATCTGGACGCCGGAGACGGTGGCCAAGCTGTTCGAGATTGGTCCCGCTGCCTATACGCCCGGCACCAAGATGCCGGAACAGACCATCGGCTCGGCCGATGACCGCAAGGCGCTGATGGATTTCCTCGCGCGCGCCACAAAAAAATGATTGTCAGCTTTGCGGCTTGTCTTCGCGTTCACGCAGATAATCTTCGGTCGTGCGCGGTGCAGGCCGTTCCGGCGCGCCATAGGGATCGAAGCTGTCCTCGGTCATCGCGACCACGCGGCAATCCTCGCACATCTTGAGGACTTCGAGCCGCTTGGCCTGGCCCTTGAACATCCAGTGCTTGCCTTCGAGCTTGGCGGTCACGCGCTCGATCGTGCTCTTCACGCCGAACGCCTTGCCGCAGCTGATGCAGTGGAACGGCTCCTCTTCCTTCATCACCCGCGCTGAGGCGGTGGCGGCGCGGAAATCGAGCTGCGGCTTCAGGCTGATCACCCTTTCCGGGCAGGTCGCCATGCAGAGCCCGCATTGCACGCAGGCGTCTTCCGAGAATTTCAGCATCGGCCGCTCCGGATCGGCCGACAATGCGCCGGTCGGACAGGCCGACACGCAGGCCAGACACAAGGTGCAGCCTTCGACATTGATCTCGACCGCGCCGAAGGGCGCGCCGGCCGGCAACGCGATCGCATCGACGGGCGCAGGAGCGGCCCGGTGCAGTTCGCGGAGCGCAAGCCGCTGCACGTCGCGCTTGCCGCCGACCGGAAGGAACGAAGCCGGACGCCGCGTGCCCTCCCCCGGCTCGATCGCGGTCAGGCTTTCGCCGAACACATCGGGATCGTCGGTTTCAATGGCCGCAACCCGACCTGTCCCGAATCCGAGGCCCGACAGCACCGGCTCTGCCAGGTCGATCGTGCGGCGCAGACCCGTCACGTCATGGCGGGGGCGGGCGCGCAACAGAAAGCGAACGGCCGATGCGCCATAGGCAAAAGACGCCGCAACCGTTTCAAGCCCGACCTGCGTCACTTCGTTGACGGCCACCGGCAGGACATTGGCCGGCAATCCTTCGCCATACCGCGCCAGCGCATCGATCATCTCGATGCCATGGGTCTCGTCATGAAACAGGACGACCGGCTTGCTGCCGCCGGCGTCGCGATAGGCGGCAAGCAGCGTGCGGATCCGTCGCATCAACGTGTCGGCGGTGGGCAAGGCATAGCCGGCGGCACCGGTCGGGCAGACAGCCGCGCATTGTCCGCAACCCGCGCAGATATGCGGATCGATGGCGACGTAATTGCCAGCCGGCTCGATCGCGCCGGCCGGACACAGATCGAGGCAGCGCCGGCAACCGACGATGCGCGAACGAGAATGCGCGCAGAGATCGTCCTTGAAATCGATGTAGCGCGGCTTGTCGAACGTGCCCGTCAGATCGCGCGCCTTCAGCGCAGTGCGCAGTATTGCGGCCGGATCGCCGGGATCGGCGCGCAGATAGCCTTCGCGCAGATCGGAGGCCGGGAACAGGGGGGCGCCGCCGGACAGGTCGAGGATGATGTCGCAATGCGACGTGGCCGCGTTGCGCGGCGCGCCGAAGGACAAAGTCGCGCGCGACGAGGGAACCGGCTGGGCGTAGTCATCGACATTGATCTCGAATTTGCCGAGATAGCCCTTGGCCGAACGGATCGTGCCCTGCACCACCGGAAAGTCCGTCACCCGGCGCGGCGGCAGATTCGCCGGCTGCGAAATCATCACCGTGACGTCGAGGTGATCCTTCAGCAGATCCGCGATCTCGATCGCCTTTTCGTCGCGGCCATAGATCAGGACGATGCCTTCGCTGGTGAAGCTGACAAAAGGTATGTCGGGTGCGGGTTCTGCTCCCGCCGCGAGCAGAGCCGCCATTTTCGGCGCCGCTCTGGCAGCCTGGCCCGACCAGCCCGCGGTTTCGCGGATATTCACGAAGGTGATTTCAGGATCGGCCGCCTCTGCGGCGATTTCGGAAAAGACCGGCGATTCCTGCGTGCAGGCGACCGTAATCGGATCGCTTCCGGCGGCAAGCTTGCGAAAGCGGTCGAGTTCCGCCCGGCAGAGTTGGCGGCCCGACGTCACCTCCGCGCCGCGGCAGGACCGGCGCAGGGTTTCCGTATCCAGCGGCATGGTGTCCTCGCAGGAACACACGACAATGTGCCGCTTCTGATCCGCCATTCCGTCTCCGAACTCACGCGCCCCGGTTTAACCATGACCGGTCACGGACTGGTCACGGGCCTGCATAGCTTATAACTATACCAAACTAAAGATAGGTGCCGGAGTCGATGTCGCCGACCACACGAACACGCACGTCCAGCCTGACCGCGCCGGCCATCGAGCTGCCGCCGCCGTTCCGGCTTGTTACCTTGCGCGAGGTAGGCGACGCCTTTGCGCACGCCGTCGCCAACGCCGCGAATGATGGGGCGGGAACTCTGGTCTATGTCGGCCGCTTCGATCTCGCCGAATTTGCCGTGGTGCTCGAACCCGACGAGCCGCTGCGCATGGCGCGCCGCACAATTTATGCCGGAATGTCGGCATTGGCCGACGCCCTCACCGTCCTTGCACCACCGGAAACGCCGCTCGAGATCGAATGGCCGGACACGATCAAGGTGAATGTCGGGCTGGTCGGCGGCGGACGCCTGGCCTGGCCGGATGACGCAAAGGAAGATGAGCCGCCGCAATGGCTGGTGTTCGGCGCCATGATCCGCCTGGTGTCGCTGGCCGAAGGCGAAGCCGGCCTGCGGCCTCTCACCGCGGCCCTGGAAGACGAGGGTTTCGACGATCTCGCCGCCGACCGCATGGTGGAAACATTTGCCCGCCATCTCATGGTCACGCTCGACGCCTGGCAGGAACAGGGATTTTCGGCCGTGGCCAAGACCTATCTGCCGCGGCTCGCGCCGGAGGCCGAGAAAGGCGTGCGGCGCGACATCGACGAGAACGGCGACCTGCTGGTGCGGCGCCTGGGCAAGGGGGATGTGGCACGCCGCAAACTCGCTCCCTCCCTCGCGCAGCCGTCATGGCTCGATCCCAAGACGCGAGGACCGCGCGCGTGAAACTGTTGCGCACCATCCGCCTCGACCCGTCCGACACATTTGTGTTCGAACGAGCGGCCGAGCCCGGGGAATGGGCGGTGTCCGGCGGATTCATGTTCTCCGACGACGACCCCGCCCAATTGCAGGGAAAGGCCCGCACCGCATTCCGCGCCGGATTTCTGGGCGTGGACTCGCTCGGCTGGTCGACACTGGTGCAGATCGTTGAGGCCACCGGGGAGGACCGCGCTGCTTTAGTTGACGCCTTGGCGCAACGCCTGATCCGGAATTTCGGAGCGCCCGATCTCGAAGCCGCCCGCGCCGCCGCCGATGAAGAGGTCAGCTTCGCTGAATCCTTGTGCACGCAACCGGCCGATACCCTGATCGCCGTGCACCGCGCATTCGAGAATGGAGAATTGCGCGAAGCCTTTCGCACCTTGCGTCCACGCGGTGGACCGAAGCCGTTGCGCGCCTTTTCCTTTCTGGATGTCGAGGGCGAGGATGAGACGCCGGCGGACCAGGTCGATCTGGTCACGCTCGCGCAGGGAGAGCGCAAGTGAAAGATTTCTGGCTTGCCTGCGGACATCATCTGCTCGACCGTGATGAAGGCGGCGGCCTCGTGGTCACCGACGAATTTCTCAAGATCTATATGGCGCGGCCGGAACTGGCGCCGCCGCCGGAGGCCTGCGTCGTCGAGAAAATCCTGCATGCCGCGGTGCTGGCCGAGCCGCGCCGCACCGTCAGCCCAGCCGATATCGCCGCCATCGCAGACCCCGATGCGCGCGAAAACTGGACGCTGATGATCGCCTTTCGCGATCACCTGATCCGCCACAGGACGCTGGAAGCCGCCTATGTCGATCTGGTGCGCAACGGCATCGGCCCGACGCCGCCCTTGTTCCTGAACCAGCTTGTGCATGTAATCCTGCGCAACGCGCTGGACGGCTGCGAGGACCCGCTCATCCTGCGCGCGGCGGAGGTTTTCTTCCGTCCGCAACGTCTGACCTTGCATGACGGCTCGCTGATCGCCGCCGACGAGGAAACCATCAGCGGCACCGGCAATACCCCGGCATCACCGCTGGTCTCGATGCTGGGCATTCCAGCCCAGGCCGACATCGACGTGCTGAATGACGACAACGCCCATCTTTATTGGAAGCACAGCGACCTGTTCCACACCGCCATCGATCTCACCGCCGGCCGCAGCGGCATCGCAGCTTTGAGCGAAGTGATCAAACGGTGGATCGCCCATGTGCTGGCGGTCGACGTGACTGTCGAGCCGCTGGTTGAGATGCGCGATGTCAATTTCAGCTGGTATGTGGGGCTGGATGCAGAGGCGACGCGGATCGGCGACGCGCTCTGGAACGGCGAGGATCTCGACGACGCCACGCAGTCTCGCGTGGTCGGCCTCTTCCGCCTGACATTCCGCGACCCACATGTCGTGATGGAGAAAGTCGGTCAGGAACCGGTCTATCTCATTCTGGCGATGTCGCAGGACAAGATCATCCGCATGAAACCGCAGAATCTTGTCACCGGACTTCCGATCCGCCATCTGGAGGCGGTGTCATGAGCACGGCTCTCGCGCAAATTCCGGTCGGCGTCGTAGTCGCACGGCGCAAGGCGGACAGCCAGTGGATCGACTACACGTGGCAGCCGGTCAGCGTGCTGGTCGGGCAGCCGGAGGCGCAGCCATGGACGCTGCTGTCCGATGACGGCGAGACCGCGATGTTTTACGCCGGAAGCGATGTTCTGGAGCTCTACCGCTCCGAAGCTTCGCAGTATCGCGACAATCTCATGGGCGACGAGTCGCTATGGGTAGTATTGCAGCCCACCGGCGGCGAACCGCCCTATCAGCTTGCCAAGGTGACGGCCGACCCAAGCGAAGGCGAAGCCTTCACCGAAGCCGGCGCGGCCATCGTGGAGACCGTCCGCATGCCCGACAGCCTGCGTGATCTTGTCGCCGCATTTGTCGCGGAGCATCATGTCGAGCAGCCCTTCTTCAAGCGGCAACGCACGCGCGCGGAACCGGAAGCACTGGCACGGCGTGGCCGCATGCAGGACAAGCGGGACGGACAAAAATCATGACCGGGTCCGACGATTTCCTCTCGCGCTGGTCGCGTCGCAAGCAGGAAGCAGCCAAACAGGCGGCTGAGCCGGCGCAGGATGAATCCGAGACCGGGCCGACAGCCCATGGCGACAACGCAACTGGTGCGCAGCCTGCCGGTCAGTCCATACCGGACAACAGCCGCCCTGAACCGTCTTTCGACCTGAGCAAGCTGCCGTCGCTTGAATCCATCGGACCGCGGACCGATGTCAGCATGTTCATGCAGCCTGGTGTGCCGACCGCCTTGTCCCGTGCGGCGCTTCGCCGCGCCTGGGCGGCAGATCCCGCCATACGCGACTTCATCGGTCTGTCGGAGAACGCCTGGGACTTCACCGCGCCTGACAGCATGCCGGGTTTTGGCCCTTTGCTGCCCACCGACGACGTGAAGCGCTTGCTGGCGCAGGTTTTCCGGGAGGAGAAACCCGAACATCCGGAACAGACGCAAGAGCGCCCCGACGACGCGCAAGCAAATGCGGGATACGCGGAGCCAGTCCAGGAGCATGTGCAGCAATCGGACGAACCGGCACAACTTGCAGCCAGCGATGAAGAATGTTGCGAGATCGGCGGCACAACGCCAGACAATGAAACGATTTTATCGCGTCGCAATAACGATACTGCTGCAACGCAACAAAAAGCCGACGAAAAAGTTCCCGAGGCGATTGTGTCCCATCGCCGGCACGGCGGCGCGTTGCCCACTTAATTCTTTGGCAGGTGCGGCGAATTCGCTTTCCATAGCTTCAAACTATTGACCCATTCCAGACTGGGAGCCTATTGTTTTGAAAGCTTCTGATCTGGAAGCGGGTTTGCTTTTCTTTTCGGCAGGGGACCATGCGCGACTTCGGACTCGAGGAAGCGATCCGCGCTGTCGGCGGCGTCAGCGAACTCGCGCGGCGCATCGGTATTTCACAACCGTCCGTCTCCAACTGGGACCGCATCCCCGCCGAGCGAGTCGTCGCCGTTGAGTCTGCAACCAATATCGCGCGCGAGATTCTGCGCCCGGATCTTTACGGCCAGTCCGCAGCAGGCGGCGACGTCGAGGAAGTCGATTCCGCGCGCGCCCAGGAATATGCGCTGCTCGCGGCCCTGCTCGCGCGTGCGCCGGATGCGGCCCTGTTGAAATCGCTCGCGCAGTTGCGCGGCGACCCCAGCCCGCTCGGCATCGCTCATGTCGATCTCGCCGAGGCGGCGGCGCGCATCGACGCGCAGCGCGTCGAGCGCGAATTTTTCAATCTCTTTATCGGCATCGGGCGCGGCGAGTTGCTGCCTTATGCGTCCTACTATCTCACCGGCTTCCTGCACGAGCGCCCGCTCGCCCGGTTGCGCGAGGATCTGCTGAAGATCGGGATCGAACGCAATCAGGGCAATGCGGAACCGGAAGATCACGCCGCGATGCTGTGCGAGATCATGTCCGGCCTTGCCGGCGGCCGCTTTCCGGCACCGGCCGGAACTGACCAGGACATTTTCGAGAAACATCTGGCGCCATGGCTCGGCCGTTTCTTCGCCGATCTGGAGCGCGCCGAGGAAGCGGATTTCTACCGACGTGTGGGCACGCTCGGCCGTGTGTTTGTTGAGATCGAGATGGAATCCTTCGCGCTGCCAACCTGAGCGCGGAGCAAAGAAACCAGGAGGAGACGGCGATGACACGAGACAGCAAAACGGCAGTCGGACGTCGCGATTTTCTGCGCGCGCTCGGCGCCGGTGCCGGCGTTGCGGTAACGGCCGCCGCGCCGCTCGCAACCCCCGCGCATGCGGACAGCGAAACCAACGACGAAAAGCGCAAGGCCCGCTACCAAGCCAATTCCGCCAACATCCAGACTTTCTACCGGGTCAACCGGTATCCGAGCTGAGGGAGGCATAGCCGTGCTGATCAAGAGAACAGAACGCGAGAAGCGCCGCGGCCATCTGGCCGCCTCGCTGGGCAATCAATCGGTCGGCGGACTCGACCGCCGCACCTTCCTGCGCCGCTCCGGCCTTGCCGCCGGTGGATTGGCGACGCTGGGCGCATTGCCGCTGGCCGGCATGCGCAAGGCGGACGCCGCCGGCACGGCGCCGACCGGCGCGGGCATCACCATCCGGAAAAACATCTGTACGCACTGCTCGGTCGGCTGCACGGTCTTGGCTGAAGTTCAGAACGGCGTGTGGGTCGGCCAGGAACCCGGCTGGGATTCCCCGATCAATCGCGGATCGCATTGCGCCAAGGGCGCCGCGGTGCGCGAGCTGGTGCATGGCGACCGCCGCCTGAAATATCCGATGAAACTGGTCAACGGCCAGTGGCAGCGGATGACGTGGGACAAGGCGATCGACGAGATCGGCGACAAGCTGATGGAAATCCGCGCCAAGTCCGGACCGGATTCGGTCTACTGGCTCGGTTCGGCCAAGTTCTCCAATGAAGGCGCCTATCTCAACCGCAAATTGGCGGCTTTCTGGGGCACCAACAACGTCGATCACCAGGCGCGTATCTGCCATTCGACGACCGTCGCGGGCGTGGCCAATACCTGGGGCTACGGCGCGATGACCAACAGCTACAACGACATCCGCAACGCCAAGACCATGATCATCATGGGCGGCAACCCGGCGGAAGCGCATCCGGTGTCGCTGCAGCATCTGCTCGAAGGCAAGGAATTGCAGCGGGCGAACTACATCGTCATCGACCCGCGCATGACCCGCACCGCCGCGCACGCGACGGAATATGTCCGCATCCGTCCCGGCACCGACATTCCGGTGATCTGGGGCATGCTGCACCACATCTTCAAGAACGGCTGGGAGGACAAGGAATTCATCCAGCAGCGCGTCTACGGCATGGATGACATCCGCAAGGAAGTCGAAAAGTGGACTCCCGAGGAAGTCGAGCGCGTGACCGGCGTGCCGGGCAAGCAGCTCGAGCGCGTCGCCAAGATGTTCGCGACCGAAAAGCCGGCGACCCTGATCTGGTGCATGGGCGCCACCCAGCACACGGTCGGAACCGCCAACGTGCGCGCCTTCTGCATCGCGCTGCTGGCGACCGGCAACGTCGGCGGCTTCGGCAACGGCGCCAACATCTTCCGCGGCCACTGCAACGTGCAGGGCGCCACCGACCTTGGTCTCGATATCGTGACGCTGCCGCTTTACTACGGCCTCGTTGAAGGCGCGTGGCGGCATTGGTCGCGGGTCTGGGAAGTCGATTATTCGTGGTTCGAAGGACGCTTCGACACCGTGACTGGCGCCGACGGCAAACCGGTCAAAATGATCAACGCGCCCGGTATTCCGTCGACACGCTGGTTCGATGCGGCACTGCTGCCGAAGGATCAAGTGTCACAGAAGGACAACCTAAAGGCCATGTTCGTCATGGGCCATGGCGGCAATACCGTCACCCGCATGCCGGAAGTCGCCAAAGGCCTCGAGAAGATCGACCTGCTGGTGGTGGCCGACCCGCATCCGACCACCTGGGCCGTGCTCTCCGAGCGCAAGAACGGCACCTACCTGCTGCCGATCTGCACGCAGTTCGAATGCTCGGGCTCGCGCACGGCGTCGAACCGCTCGATCCAGTGGGGCGAGCAGGTCGTCAAGCCGATCTTCGAGTCGAAGAACGACTACGAGGTGATGTATCTCCTCGCCAAGAAGCTCGGCTTCGCCGACCTGATGTTCAAGAACATCAAGGTCGAGAACAACGAACCGGTCGCCGAGGATATCCTCCGCGAGATCAACCGCGGCGGATGGTCAACCGGCTATTGCGGCCAGTCGCCGGAACGCCTGAAGACCCATATGGCCAACCAGAAGGACTTCGATCTGGTCAGCCTGCGGGCCAAGGACGGTCCGGCCAAGGGCGACTATTACGGTCTGCCGTGGCCGTGCTGGGGCACGCCGGAATTCAAGCATCCCGGCACGCACCAGCTCTACAACACGAACCTCCCGGTCAAGGACGGCGGCGGCACCTTCCGCGCCCGCTTTGGCGTCGAGCGTGTGGTCAAGACCAAGGTCATGGAGAATGGCCAGGAGGTCGAGAAAGAGCAGAAGTTCAATCTGCTGGCCGAGGGGTCCTATTCCAAGGACTCGGAGATCAAGGACGGCTATCCGGAATTCACGCTCGGCGTGCTGAAGAAGCTCGGCTGGGACAAGGATCTGACGGAAGCCGAAATGGCGGTGATCCAAAAGATCAACCCCGCCAATCCGGATGCCGTGGCCTGGTCGATCGACCTCTCCGGCGGCATCCAGCGCGTGGCGATCACCCACGGCTGCATCCCCTACGGCAACGGCAAGGCGCGGGCGAATGCCTTCGGTCTGCCGGATGCCATCCCGGTGCATCGTGAGCCGATCTACACGCCGCGGCCCGAACTGGTCGCGAAATATCCGACCCTGCCGAATGCGCGGCAATTCCGCGTGCCGAATATCGGCTTCGACGTGCAGAAGACCGCGGTGGACAAGGGCATTGCCAAGCAATTCCCGCTCGTCCTCACCTCCGGCCGGCTGGTCGAATACGAAGGTGGCGGCGAGGAAACCCGCTCCAACAAGTGGCTTGCCGAACTCCAGCAGGACATGTTCATCGAGATCAATCCGTCGGATGCCACCGAACGCGGCATCAAGGATGGCGGCTGGGTCTGGGTGACGGGCGCGGAAAACTCGTCGAAGGCGCGCATGAAGGCGCTGGTCACCGAACGCGTCGGCAAGGGCGTGGCCTGGTGCCCTTTCCACTTCGCCGGCTGGTTCCAGGGAACCGACCAGCGCAGCAAGTACCCGACCGGCGCCGATCCGATCGTGCTGGGCGAGAGCGTCAACACGCTCACGACCTACGGTTACGATCCGGTGACCGGCATGCAAGAACCCAAAGCCACGCTCTGCCAGATCCGAGCGGCATAAGGAGACGCAACCATGGCTCGTATGAAATTTCTTTGCGACGCCGATCGTTGCATCGAGTGCAACGCTTGCGTCACCGCCTGCAAGAACGAAAACGAAGTGCCGTGGGGCATCAATCGCCGGCGTGTCGTCACCATCAATGACGGCAAGCCGGGCGAACGCTCGGTGTCCATGGCCTGCATGCATTGCACCGACGCGCCCTGCGCGTCGGTCTGCCCGGTGAACTGCTTCTACACCACCGCAGACGCCGTGGTTCTTCACTCGAAGGACCTCTGCATCGGCTGCGGCTATTGCTTCTACGCCTGCCCGTTCGGCGCACCGCAATATCCGCGCGTCGGCAATTTCGGTTCGCGCGGCAAGATGGACAAGTGCACCTTCTGCGCCGGCGGTCCGGAGACCGACAACGCGCAGGTGGAATACGAGAAATACGGCGCGAACCGTCTGGCGGAGGGCAAGCTGCCGCTCTGCGCCGAGATGTGCTCGACCAAGTCTCTTTTGGCCGGTGACGGAGAAATCATCGCCCAGATCTACAAGGAGCGCGTCGTCAAGCGCGGCTACGGCTCTGGCGCCTGGGGCTGGAAGACCGCCTACAAAGAGACGATCGCCTCGTAACTTCGCAACAGGCCGGGCGGCGGGATCATCCTCGCCGCCCGGTCGTTTTGCCAACAGACAGAACAAGGAGGGTATGGGGATGGCCAAGTTCTTGACGACCATTCGCTTGGCGGTCGGCGCGATCGCGCTGCTCTGCGTCCTGGCGATTGCGGCGCCGGTGAGCGCGCAGGATCGCAATCCGGACGGATCGGTCAATCCGACCGCAAGTGCGGTGAAGGAAGATCAGCTTCTGCGCGAACTGAACAGGATCCAGGGCCGCGTGACCATCCCGGACACGAAAGAAGGCGTCCTGATCCAGCCGGCCGGCCGCGAATGGCGCGAATTCCATCAGGTTACGCTGTACTGGATCGGCGCGATTTCGATCATCGGCATGCTCGCCCTGCTCGTGATCTTCTATCTGATGCGCGGCATGGTCAAAATCGAGCATGGCCGATCCGGCCGAACCGTTGTGCGGTTCAACCCATTTGAACGATTCGTGCATTGGCTGACGGCGGCCTGCTTCATCGTTCTGGCGGTGTCCGGACTCAACATCACGTTCGGCAAATCCCTGCTGTTGCCGCTGATGGGAGCAGACGCATTCGCCGGCTGGTCGCAATGGGGCAAATACGCTCACAATTACCTAAGCTTCCCCTTCACCATCGGCGTCGTTCTGATTTTCCTGATGTGGATCGGCGGCAACATTCCCAGTCGCACCGACGTGGAATGGGTCAAGCGCGGCGGCGGACTTTTCGGACACGACCATCCGCCGGCCTATCGCTTCAATGCCGGCCAGAAGATGATCTACTGGATCGTGGTTTTGGGCGGCACGGCGGTGGCGGTCAGCGGCTATATCCTGATGTTCCCGTTCTACGGCGGCATGACGGTGGCAGGCATGCAGCTTGCCGGAATCGTGCACGGCGTGGTGGCGGTCCTGTTCATCGCAGCCATGCTGGCCCACATCTACATTGGCACACTGGGCATGGAAGGCGCCTTCGAAGCGATGGGCACCGGCGAGGTCGATGTGAACTGGGCCAAGGAACATCACAGCCTGTGGCTGGAGGAGGAAGCCCGCCGGGTCGGTGGAGCAACGCCCCGCGCCACGCCCGCTGAGTAGATTTACCAGTCAATCTGAAAAGATAGAGCGCCCGGCGGCATTCCGCCGGGCGCTTTGCTATATAATGAAGTATGCAGATCATTGGCCTCGCCGGCTGGAGCGGTTCCGGCAAAACCACTCTCCTGACCCGCGTCATCCCGCGCCTGCTGGCGCGCGGCAAGCGCGTCTCGACGCTCAAACATGCCCATCACGCCTTCGACATCGACCGGCCCGGCAAGGATTCGTTCGAGCACCGCTCGGCCGGCGCCACCGAGGTTCTGGTGGTCTCCGCCAATCGCTGGGCGCTGATGCACGAATTGCGCGGCGCGCCCGAGCCCGGCTTACGCGACATGCTCGACCGCTTGTCGGATGTCGATCTGGTCCTGATTGAAGGTTTCAAACGGCAGAAATTCCCGAAGCTCGAAATCTATCGCGCCGAGAACGGCAAGCCGTTGTTGCACCCCGACGACGACTGGATCGTCGCCGTGGCCACCGACGCGCCCCTGCCGCAATCGAAGGTGCAGGTCGTGGATCTGAACGACATCGACAAGATCGCCGATCTGTTGCTGGTGGAAGCCATGCCGGTGGCGGACCTCGACGCGCAGGCGGAAACGGTCTGATGGCGCAGCTGAGCGATGATTGTTTCGCTTTCGGCGGCGACTTGCTTCCGGTCGACGATCTGGAACGGATCATCCGCGAACGCGTGGCGCCTGTCGCCGAGACCGAGACGATTCCGCTTGCTCAGGCACGCGGGCGCGTCATTGCGCAGGATGTGATTGCGCCGATTTCACTGCCACCCTTCGATAATTCGGCGGTGGACGGCTACGCGATCGCCCATGCAAGTCTGAAGCCCAATGGCGACACCCGGCTCAGGATTGTCGAACGCCTCACGGCGGGCCAATCCCCGCTCCGGGCACTGGCACAAAACGAAGCCGCGCGCATCTTCACCGGCGCGCCGATGCCGGAGGGTGCCGATACTGTTTTCATGCAGGAGGATTGCCACGTGGAGGATGGCCACGTTATCCTGCCGCCCGGCCTCAAACCGGGCGCAAACCGCCGCCTATCCGGCGAGGATGTGCAGGCCGGCACGGTGGTCCTGCCGATGGGCTGCGTGCTGTCGCCGCGCCACATGGCGCTGGCCGCCGCCGTCGGCCTGACCGGGTTCACGGTGCGCCGCAGGATACGCGTCGCGCTGTTCTCAACCGGCGACGAACTCGTCGCGCCCGGATCGGCACTGCCGAAGGCTGCGACCTATGACGCCAATCACACCTTGCTCACGGCCCTGCTCGATCAGCTCGGCGTCAGCGTGACCGATGGCGGTATCCTGCGCGACGACCGCACGCAGGTCGCTCGCGCGCTGCGCGAGGCCGCGCGCGATCACGATCTGGTCCTGACCTCGGGCGGCGTGTCGACTGGAGAGGCCGATCATGTGCGCGCCATCATCGAGGAGATCGGGCGGCTGGTGTTCTGGCGCGTCGCCATCAAACCCGGGCGGCCGGTCGCCATGGGCGTGCTGGACGGCGCGGCACTGGTCGGCCTGCCGGGCAACCCGGTGGCCGCCTTCGTGACATTCGTGCGGGTGGTGCGGCCGCTGCTGATGCAGCTCGCAGGCGCGGACATGCCGCCACTCGTGGCCTTGCCGGTGCGCGCGGCTTTCGCCTACCGCAAGAAGAAGGCGCGGCGCGAATATGTGCGGGTGAAACTCCGCCACGGCGCGGACGGCATGCTGGAAGCGGTGAAGCACGGACAGGAAGGCGCCGGCGTCATTACGTCGCTGACGGAAACGGACGGGCTGGCGGAGCTTCCGGAAAATACAACGACGGTCGAGCAAGGCTCGACCATCGGATTTCTGCCTTACGCCGTTCTGTCAGGCTGATCAGATGCGGGCGCCGGTGACGCTGGTATAGGCTGTCGTGACCGGCTGCTGAATGCGCTCGAGAACAAGCCAGCCGCCGACCGCGATGACGATGGCCGCAATACAAGCCGCCAAAAAGCTCTTCATGATGCCCTCCCCAAAAGATCAGTTTTTCATTTGTAAAATGAAGGAATTGGGCGAAATGATCAAGCGGCTAAGCGTCGCTATATTGCACTGCAAGAGCGGTCGCCTGGTCGCGATCCTCGGGCGTGTTGACGTTGAAGAACGGATCAACCGGCCGGTCGGGCCATTCGGCGATCGCGATGCCATGCCGGGCGGTCCAGACTTCGATCTTGCGCAAATCCTCGTCGACCAGCGCCCGGCGGAGATCCTCCCGCAAACCAACTGTCCACAGCCCGACGACCGGATGCCGCCAGTCCCCGGAGCGCGCGCAGGCCAGCGGCGTGCTGTCTTTCAATCGCGCCGCATGCAGGCGCGCGACCAGATCCTTCGGAAGGAAGGGGCAATCGCCCGGGACGCTCACCATCCATGACATATCGGGGAGGTTCTGCGCGGCCCAGTCGAGACCGGCGAGAATCCCGGCAAGCGGACCGGCGAAATCCGGAACGCTGTCGGCGACGACCGGAAGCTTGAAACGCGCAAAGCGCTGCGGGTCGCCGTTGGCGTTCAGAATCATGCCGGTGCATTGCGGAGCCATGCGCGCCAGCACGCGATCCAGAATGGCTGCTCCGGCGATTTCAATGAGTGCCTTGTCGCCGCCGCCCATCCGCCGCGCCTGACCGCCCGCCAGCACAAGACCCAGAGTCGGCGGCACCTCAATCGTCATGGACCGCCGCTTTGCGCCGATGCCTGGCGCCTTCGTCCTCGACATAGGCGAGGTCCTGATCGAACACGATGCGGTCCAGTCCTGCGAGCGCAACAAAGCGCTTGCCGCGCGCGCGGCCGATCAGGGTCAGGTTCGCCTTGCGCGCCAGTTCCACGCCCCAGGCGGTGAAGCCGGAGCGCGACACCAGCACCGGAATGCCCATCCGCACGGTCTTGATGACCATTTCCGAGGTGAGCCGGCCGGTGGTGTAGAAAATCTTGTCGCCTGCCGGCACCTTGTTCCTAAACATCCAGCCGGCGATCTTGTCGACCGCGTTGTGCCGTCCGACATCTTCCATATAGACCAGCGGGCGATCCTTCACCGCCAGCACGCAGCCATGGATCGCGCCAGCCTCCAGATACAGCGACGGCGTGGTGTTGATCTTGTGGGTCAGCGCGTAAAGCCAGGACGTGCGGAATTCCGCTGTCGGCAGCGAAACACCTTCCAGCGCTTCCATCAGGTCGCCGAACACCGTGCCCTGCGCGCAGCCCGAGGTCTGCACTTTCTTCTTGAGTTTCTGCTCGTAGTTGGTCGCCCGCTCGGTGCGGACGACCACCACCGCAAGGTCTTCGTGATATTCGACCTCTGTGACCACGTCGTCCGGCCTCAGCATGTTCTGGTTCAGCAGATAGCCGATCGCCAGATAGTCCGGATGATCGCCGATCGTCATCGCAGTGACGATCTCCTGCGCATTCAGATAGATGGTCAGCGCCCGCTCGACGGTGACGAGGGTTTCGATGGCCGCGCCGGTCTGGTCGACGCCGGAGACACGCTCGGTCAGCCGCGGATCGTGCGGATCGGGCCGGATCAGATATTCGTCGTGCTCGCTCATCCGAACGGGTTCAAGCCTGCCGGCAGCGACAGGCCGCCGGTCAGCGATTTCATCTTGTCCTGCATGACGGCTTCCGACTTCTTCTTGGCGTCGGCATGCGCGGTCACCAGCAGGTCTTCCAGAATTTCCTTTTCCTCGGCCTTCATCAGCGAGTCGTCGATGCGCACACCCTTCATCTCGCCTTTGGCTGTCAGCTTCACCGTGACCAAGCCGCCGCCAGCCGAGCCCTCGACCTCGATCGTCTCAAGCTCTTCCTGCAAGGCCTTCATCTTCGATTGAAGCTGGGCGGCCTGCTTCATCATGCCCATAAAATCGGCCATCGTTCACCTGTCGTCGTCATGAGGTTCATCGTCGGGCGGCGTGTCGCCGGGCAGGCCGGGCGGCAGATCCTGCTCACGGCTGCGCACCGACACGATTTCCGCGCCGGGAAATTTTTCAAACACCGCCTGCACCAGCGGATCGCCGCGCACGCCGCGCTTCAGTTCGGCGTCCTGCGCCTCGGCTTGCGCCCGCAAGGTGGGGGCGCCGCTCTCGCGCGAAAGCACAACCATCCATTGCCGGCCGGTCCAGGCCGAGATCTTGCGCGAGAGATCGTTCACCAGCGTTTTTGCCGCACTGCCCTCAAGCGCGATTTCCAGCCGGCCGTCCTCGCAACGCACCAGCCGCACATCGCGTTCCAGCGCGGCCTTAATCTGGAGATCGCGTTTCTCAACCGCCAGCGCGATCAAGTCTTCCAGCGTCCCGATCACCAGGGCGTTCGGTTGAACCTGCTGCGGCTCGGACTCGGCCATGCGCGCGACGGTGTTGAGCGCGGGCGCCGCGGAGGCCCGCGGCGCACCGCGCGGCGCCTCGCTCCTCGGACTGCCGATAGCGGCGCCGCTCTGCTGATATGCCGCACCGCCGCCATTGCCCTGCGGGCGTGGCGCAGCCGGGGCGGCATCGTCGGATAACGAGCGGATGACCTCGTCCGGCGTCGGCAGGTCGGCGGCATAGCCGATACGCACCAGCACCATTTCAGCGGCGGCGATCGGCCGGCCGGCATTCTGCACTTCGGCCAGACCTTTCAGCAGCATCTGCCAGGTTCGCGACAGCACGCGCATCGACAGCGACGCCGCGAACGCGCGTCCGCGCGTCCGCTCGGCTTCGCTCAGGGACAGATCGTCGGCGACCGCCGGCACAAGCTTCACGCGCGTTACAAAATGCGTGAAATCGGCGAGATCGGCCAGCACCACGCCGGGTTCGGCGCCGGAATCGTATTGGTCGCGCAACTCCTTCAGTGCGCCGGCGATGTCGCCGCGCAGCAAGGATTCGAACAGGTCGACCACGCGCGAGCGGTCGGCCAGTCCCAGCATCTGGCGCACATCCTCGGCCCGCACCTCGCCGGCGGCATGCGCGATCGCCTGATCGAACAGCGACAGCGAGTCGCGGACCGAGCCTTCCGCCGCCCGCGTGATCAGCGCCAGCGCTTCCGGCTCGGCCGACACCTGCTCATTCGCCGCGATCGCATTGAGATGACGCACCAGCACATCCGACTCGATCCGCCGCAGATCGAACCGCTGGCAGCGCGACAGCACCGTGATCGGAACCTTGCGGATTTCCGTGGTGGCAAAAATGAATTTGGCATGCGGCGGCGGCTCTTCGAGCGTCTTCAGCAAGGCGTTGAATGCCTTGTCCGACAGCATGTGCACTTCGTCGAGGATGTAGACCTTGTAGCGCGCCTGCGCGGGCGCATAGCGCACGCCGTCCAAAAGCTGGCGGATATTCTCCACGCTGGTATGCGAGGCCGCGTCCATCTCCAGCACGTCGATATGCCGGCTGTCCATGATCGCCTGGCAATGCAGGCCGGGCGCGGGCATCGTGGTGGTCGGGCCCTTCACCGAGCCGTCAGCCAATTCGTAATTCAGCGCGCGCGCCAGAATGCGGGCCGTCGTCGTTTTGCCGACGCCGCGCACGCCGGTCAGAATCCACGCCTGCGGAATGCGCCCGGTTTCGAATGCATTCGAGATCGTCCGGACCATGGCGTCCTGGCCGATCAGATCGTCGAAAGTCGCCGGCCGGTATTTGCGCGCCAGCACGCGATAGGACCCAGCCGGCGCCTGCCCGGCATCCGGATCCGCGGTGGCGCTGGGCTGACGGGCGGGGGCGTCGTTCATCATGTCTCCGGCAAAGGCTGCCACGACGCCTGCGCGCCTGGCGAGGCCCGCCATGTTGAGAAATCGAGTGGGAGGCTGACGAGCGACCCGAACCGGAGCTCGTTAGGGCTGCTTCCTTCCGGACCTGACCCGGTTGGCGAGTGGCTCGTCCACCGCCAACCTCCCGGCTTCTATATCGGGCCAATAATGCGGGAAAGCAAGCAGGCCGGGCAATCGCCATGCTAGGGTGGGGTTCCGCAATGCCTTGGATATGCACATGAATTCCCACCCTTCCTGGACCCTTCACAGCCAGCTTGAGCGCGACACCCTCCTCCTCGGCGATCTGGCCCTGTCGCGCGTGCTGGTTATCAAGGACGCCAATTATCCATGGCTGCTGCTGGTGCCGCGCCGGCCCGATATCGTGGAGATCATCGACCTCGATGCGGTAGAGCAGGCCCAATTGATGGTCGAGATCGACCGCGTCGGGCGCGCCCTGAAAGCGGTGACGCAATGCGACAAGCTCAATATCGCGGCGCTTGGCAACGCAGTGCCTCAGCTTCATGTCCACATCATTGCGCGCCGCACGACCGACAAGGCCTGGCCGAAGCCGGTCTGGGGCCAGGTACCGCCGCTCGATCACGATGCGACGGAATTGAAGCTGTTCATGGACGCGATGCGTCCCAGGCTCTGGATATCCTGACATGACGGCAGGATATGATTTTGGACCAAGGCCCAGGCTCGGCTATGCTGGCAGCCTGCTCGAACGCGCGGCCGACAAGCGCACCGACACTGCCTTCCTGGATTCTCTGGAACGTCAGCACGGGACCGGCGCATATGTCGTCAGCGGCGAAATGATCGTGCTGAAGAGAACCGCTGTCGGTTTCGATCCACTTTTCGCGCTGGATGAAATCCACCGCCTCGCCGACGTCAAGGAACGCCTGTTTCTGGGCCTGTTCGCGCAAAGCGGCCGCTTCGGTTTCGGCATCGATCCGGTCATCACCGATCGCTTGCAGACAAACGAAGCCTTTCATGTCACGGATTTGCGCTCGATCGCCGTGCAGGGCCTCGTCGACGCCGATCATCTCGCGCCGATTGCGGAAGCCAAGGCGCTGCTGCACTGGCACGCACGCCATCGCTTCTGCGCCAATTGTGGCCACACCACTCATGTCACGGATGGCGGCTGGCGGCGGGATTGTCCGCAATGCAGCGCGCAGCATTTTCCGCGCACCGATCCGGTCGTCATCATGCTGGCCGTTGCCGGCGAGCGCTGCCTGCTGGGCCGGCAGGCGCGCTTTGCACAAGGCATGTGGTCGTGTCTGGCCGGCTTTGTCGAACCGGGAGAGACAATCGAGGATGCCGTCCGCCGGGAGACTCAAGAAGAGGCCGGTATTGTCTGCGGACAGGTCCGCTATTTCGCGTCGCAGCCCTGGCCGTTCCCGTCGTCGCTGATGATCGGCTGCCACGCGGAGGCGATGTCGTTTCAGATCGCCATGGATCGCAACGAACTCGAGGATGCACGCTGGTTCACCCGCGACGAGGTGGCAGCCATGCTACGTGGCCGGCACCCCGATGGTCTGACAACGCCTCCACCGGTGGCTATCGCCCATCACATCATCCGGAACTGGGTCGAACGCGGCGATGCAGTGCTGGCGGATTGATCGACGTTGAAAAATGGAGCTTGCGGTAGAATATTTTACTGTTTAAAGGGTTCTTGATTTCACTATTTAACATAAAATTCTACTTTGGAATCCCCGCGATGGATGCGATCGACCGGAAAATTCTCCTCACCCTGCAGGAAGACGCCTCGCTCTCGGTAGCCGAGATCGGCCAGCGGGTCGGGCTGTCCTCCACGCCTTGCTGGAAGCGCATCCAGCGGCTGGAGGCCGACGGGGTGATCCAGCGCCGGGTCGCGATCGTCGACCAGGACAAGATCGGTCTCGGCATCACCGTCTTCGTGTCTGTGGAGACCGACGATCATTCGCAGGACTGGCTCAGCCGCTTTGCCACGCTGGTCAGCGAAATGCCGGAGGTGATGGAATTCTATCGCATGGCCGGCGATGTCGATTACATGCTGCGTGTGGTGGCCGCCGACATGCAGGCCTATGACGCCTTCTACAAGCGCCTGATCTCGGCGGTGCCGCTGAAGAATGTCACGTCGCGCTTTGCGATGGAGAAGATCAAGTCGACGACGATGCTGCCAATTCCCTGACCGCCATCCCGGCTTCGGATTACGTGCAGTTATTCGGACAGGTCACCGTCTCGGACAGGCGCGGCCGCATATAAATTTTATCGCTCAGGTTCAGCGTCCCGGTGAGGACATAGCCAAGCGGCGGCGCGTAGGCATAAGACGCCTCGCCCCAGACGAGATACGTGTTCGGAATGACCAAGTTGGGCGGAAGAGTCACGGCTTCATTGGTGCCGTGCGGCGAGCCGTTTTTCGACTTGCTCCAGACGACGGAAGCCTTCGAGTTCGCGTCGATCTTCACCACCGAGACGGTGACCTTCAATTTCGATGCATTCGCGTTTGAATCGGCGTAAGGCGACATCACCGCGGTCGCGGCATTGAGAACGGTGTTGACGCCGGCGCTGTCGATGCTGGAAACCTGCGCGACCAGGTCGGCCACGGTGCGGGCCGTCAGCGTGACCTTGCGATCGATGCCGATGCCCTGCGACAGCTGCACGCCACCGAGATAAACCGTCAGCATGAACGGCAGCAGCAACGCGAATTCCACCGCCGAAACGCCGCGCTCATCGGCGGAAAACTGCCGCAATCGCATGACGCGCACGACGCTGGATAGGAAGCACCTCACACTGGACACCATCGCTTCAGGCCTCATTGGTAAGGTTCGTTCCGGAATGCCGCAGTCGCCACAAGCAGCCGCTTGTTGCCGCCCATGTCGGCCAGGTTCAGGCCGAGCAGCGAAACATAGACCGGCCATTCATACAGCATCCTCACCACGACGACGTCGCCGGGGCCGCCGGGCTGGTAGGTGAAATTATTGATCAGCTTGCCGTTCGCATCGATCGGCTTGCTCATATTGGCGTCGGAGAATGCCGAATAGGTCTTGACGTCGACATGAATCCCGCCGGCACAATCGAACAACGCGACCACCCTGCTGCAAACCTCCTTCTTGAATTCCGCCTGGCTCCAGCCCTGCGTCTGCGCCTGCCCGGTCATGATCTTGCGGGCCGAATCCGCGGTGGCTGTCTCCAGCACCTGTCCAGCAAAGAACACAAGCGCGGTCTCCATGATTGCGAACATAATCGCAAGGAAAGGCACCGCCACGAATGCAAATTCGATCGCCGTGGCGCCATCCTCATGACGGACAAAACGGCGTACGATCCTCGGTCTGGAGAAACGGCGCGCTGCGCGCGCAATGCGGTTCCGCAGGGTGTCGAACATTGCAATACCCGAATGAGTCGGCCCATCGATGCCGATGTGACGTTGAAATGTAGCCAAAACGAATTGTCGAATTGTTGCGGCAATCGCAGCTATCGGGCAACGGGTTGTTCAGATTCCGCTAACCATGCCGGCAACCGATGCCGGCGGTGCCGCCGGATCGGCAGAAACGCCTGTTTTGCGGCGTTACTTGATCGCACTGCTCTGGTTGTTGCGCGTCACGGCCTGGGTCAGCGTCGAATTGAAGAAGTCCGGCGCGTCACCCAGCACGTTTCGCGGCTCGCATTCCGGCGCACAGCTATAGCTGTAGCGCAGGATTCCGCGATAAACCGTCGTCGTCTCCGGCGGCCCCTTCACAAGCAGACTCTTCTCCAGCAGCGCATTTCCGCTGCGATCAAGCGCGATCAGGTTGGTCTGGCCGTAGCTTTTGCCGGTCAGCACCATAAGCCCCCCGGGCTGCAGCGATACGTCGGCAACCAGCGGGTTTCCCACGATGACCGTGGCGGCGCGATCCGGCATCCTGACCATTCTTGCCTGGTCGAGTTGGATGGTGAGAATGTTGCCTGAACCCGGCGCGTCGGCGGCGGCGCGATGCCACGGCCACAGGGCCAGCACGAGAGAGGCGACGCAATAGATGGGGAACTTGTGGCCAGAAGCCTTGAACAACGCCTTCACCGGAACTCTCCGAACGCACTACGTGGCGGATCCGACAACCGCAATCACAACACCATGCGGCCCAACGCTTTGACTTGACTTCAAATTGATGAATGAACTGCAAAGACATGTCGCGATTGGCGTAACCTGATTTTTGCAATTGCGATCGCGTCCGCGAACGCGCCTGAAAAGCTGCGAAACCACCAGCAAATGCCGCGATATTCCGGGTCAATCGATTTTTAACCAAGCGTGAGAATCTCAAATAACACGCAGGTTTATGCGATCGAATTAACGGAGCCGCAATGGCGGACCGCTAGGTTCCTCGCGTGCCCCGGACGACTGACGAACAGTTACGGGGCCGCTCAAAGCACGTGTGGATCACTAAGGAGCCAACTTATGAAGAATCTCTTCGCGCGTTTTGTGTCGGATGAATCCGGCGCGACCGCCATCGAATACGGCCTGATCGCCGCCGGCATCGCCGTTGCGATCATCGCTGCCGTCAACACCGTCGGCACGAGCCTGATCACGAAGTTCACTCAGGTTTCGACCGAGCTGAACAAGTAATTTCTGCGGCCTTGCAGATAAGAAAAGCTCCGGCGGTGCCGGAGCTTTTTTTGCATTTGGCGAGGCTCCTTGCCTGACCGCGCCAACCCGACGCGCCAAGTAACGAAAAATCGACCTTGCTTTCTTACCGTTTCTTAGCGTCATCAATCTAACAACGACCCCACAGTTGCGTGACAGTGTGGGGCGTGCGTATGAGGCGGATGTCGCGGCCGATCAGAAGTCATTCGCAGGCCGCCCCGGTCGAGTACGGACTCATCGTGACCGCAATGGCCCTCGCCACGCTCGTCATCCTGCTCGGGATCAGCGGGAAGCTCGTCACGGCTCTGACCCATTTCGGCGTCATGCTGGGCTGGACGAACTGATATTTCCGGGCGAACGAAAGCGACCGTCAGATGACCGATGCGATCAGATTGTCACTGTTTCCGGCGATCGTGCTGTTCGCAGCCTGGAGCGACCTGTTCACGATGACGATCTCCAACCGCGTGTCGATCCTGCTTGTCGCCGGATTCGCGGTGATGGCTTTCGTCATCGGCCTCAGCCCCGTCGACATCCTCTGGCATGTGGCAGCCGGTCTGTCGGTGCTCGCAGCCGCCTTCGTCTGCTTTGCCTTCGGCTGGATCGGCGGAGGAGACGCCAAACTTGCGGCATCCATCGCGCTGTGGCTCGGCTTCGCGCATCTGCTCGACTATCTGGTGGCCGCTTCGATCTTCGGCGGCATCTTGACGCTCGCGCTGCTGCAGATAAGGGGCTGGCCGCTTCCGTTCGCGCTCGCCAACCAGAAATGGGCGCAGCGGCTGCACGCCCCCACATCCGGCATTCCCTACGGCATCGCGCTCGCGGCGGCGGCGCTGACCATCTATCCGCAAACGATCTGGATGCGCGCACTCGGCACCTGAGCGGCCGCGCGCTGCAAGCAATGCAAAATTAACTTGGTTTGAATACCGCTCATTAACCACGAATTGACCATTGGATGGTGAAATCCATCCAAGCCGGACCGTACCGGCCCGTTGCGTCAGTTGTGGAAAGTGAAGCGTATGAAAGCCGCGCGCCTTGTTGTGCTTGGTGTGGCCGTTGCCGCCGGAGGTCTGGCCGCGCTCCTAGCGGGCCGCGACGATAAACCCGTGCCGGTGCCGTCGAAGCCGGTTGCCCAGCTTGAAACGACCGACGTCCTGGTTGCGAAATCCGATATCGGCGCCGGCACTCCGGTGTCATCGGAGCAACTCGGATGGCAGGTCTGGCCGACAGCCTCCGCCGGCCCGCATTTCATCCGCAAGTCCGACCGGCCCAATGCCATCGAAGAGCTGTCGAAGACCTATGCCCGTGCGCCTTTCGTGGCGGGTGAACCGATCAAGGAATCCCGCCTCATCAAGGCCGGAGCGGCCGGATATATGGCGGCCATTCTGCCGTCCGGCATGCGCGCCGTGTCCACCGAGATCAAGCCGGAGACCAGCGCCGGCGGCTTCATCATTCCCGGCGATCATGTCGACGTCATTCTTTATCGCCGTGACAAGGACGCCGAGAAGACCGGCGGCGGCGAGGCGCATGTCAGCGAGACCATCCTGAACAATGTGCGCGTGCTCGCGATCGATCAGACCGTCCAGGACAAGGACGGACAGAAGGCGGTGATCGGCAAGACCGCCACGCTCGAATTGTCGCCGCGGCAGGCGGAAATACTGGCGCTCAGCCAGCAGATCGGCGTGATTTCGCTGGCCCTGCGCAGCGTCACCGACATCGCCAAGACCGGCGACGCGCCGGACGATTCGCGAAACGGAATCAACATGGTTCGCTTTGGCGTCTCCACAACCAAGACGACCAAGTAGACGTCGAAAAGGAACACGCCCCCATGACGAAATGGACGCTGATCCGAGGCGCGGCGCTTGCCACGCTGGTCGCAATGGCAGGAGTCGGCTCGCTGCGTCTCTCCGACGCCGCCGAGCCGCGCACACCGGTCATCCAGGTGGTTGGCAGCGAATCAAGCTCCCGCCAGGTGGCGCTCGGGATCGGAAAGGCCGTCATCATCGACCTTCCGGCCGACATCAAGGATGTTCTTGTCGCCGACCCCACAATTGCGAACGCGGTCGTGCGTTCGTCCCGCCGCGCCTACATGATCGGCGTGAAGGCCGGGCAGACCAGCATTTTCTATTTTGACGCGGAAGGCCGGCAGATCGCCGGATTCGACATCGCGGTAACGCGCGACCTGAACGGCTTGCGCGCGGCGCTGAGGCAGATGTTTCCGGAATCCGATATCCGCGCCGAAGGTCTCGGCGACGGCGTGTTGCTGACCGGCTTCGCCGCGAACCAGGGTGAGGCGCAACAGGCTTTCGACATGGCCACGCGACTGGCCGGCGAGAACAAGGTGAGCAACAACATCAGCGTTCGCGGTCGCGATCAGGTCATGCTGAAGGTGACCGTCGCCGAAGTGCAGCGTGACGTCATCAAACAGCTTGGCATCGACCTGAAAGGCAGCATTGGCGGCGGCTCCTCGGTCCTTAACTTCAACACTTCAAATCCGTTCTCCGCTCAGGGTTCGGCGCTCGGACCGGGCTCCCTCGTGGGACAGTTCCGGAGCATCACGGCGACCCTCAACGCGATGGATCGCGCGGGCGTCATCCGTACACTTGCCGAACCCAACCTGACGGCGATCTCCGGCGAAACCGCAACGTTTATTGCCGGCGGCGAATTCCCTGTTCCGAATGGCCTGAGTTGCGACACAACGAGAACGCCGCCGGTCTGCCAGCAGCAGATCGACTGGAAAAAGTTCGGTGTCAGTCTCGCCTTCACCCCCATCGTGATGTCCGAGGGTCGCATCAGCCTCAAAGTCATGACAGAGGTGTCGGATCTCTCAAGCGACGGTGCCATCACCTTGGGCGGCGCGGTGCAGGGCACAACGCTGACCGTTCCGTCGATCCGCACCCGTCGCGCGGAAACGGTGGTCGAGATCCCCTCGGGTGGCGCGCTGGCGATGGCCGGCATGATCCAGGAATCAACCAAGCAGCAGCTCAACGGTCTGCCTGGCCTTATGCAGCTTCCGATCCTCGGTTCGCTTTTCAAAAGCCGCGACTACATCAATCGCCAGACCGAGCTGATGATCCTGATCACGCCTTATGTCGTGCGCGCTGTCGCACAAAAGGATCTATCGCGTCCGGATGATGGTTTCGCGGATGTGCCGGATGGTTCCAGCATTCTGCTCGGCCGGTTGAACAAGATCTACGGCATCCCGGACAAAGTCGATCCGAGAAAAGTCTATCACGGCAATGTCGGCTTCATTCTCGATTGATGCCGCGCCACGAGGAGACAGAAAAATGACGTCTACATGCTCCCCGCAGCGCCGCCGGCAGGCCCGGACTCCATTTCGGCTATTGATGGCCGCCGGAATCGCACTGTCCGTTTCCGGCTGCTACGTCGCGAAAGACACGACCGGCAGCATCCCGGACGATTACCGCAAGCGGCATCCCATCGCCATCAAGGAAGGCGACCGCACGGTCGAAATCTTCATTGGGAAAAGCCGCGGTTCTTTGACCCCGTCGCAACGCGCGGACGTGGCGGCTTTCGCGCATTCATGGCGGCGTGAATCGACCGGCGGCATCCTGATCGATGCTCCTGCGGCCGCCCCCAACGGCGTGGCGGCCTCCGAAGCGGTCCGCGAAATCCGTTCCATTCTCGCGGCGGCGGGCGTTCCCCCGCAGGGCGTCAATATCCGGCCTTACGAGGTGCGCGACCCCGCCAAGCTGGCGACCGTACGGCTGAACTACCCTCGGATGATGGCGGAGGCGGGTCCGTGCGGATTGTGGCCGCACGATCTCGGCGCTTCGACCGACACGTCCTACAATCAGAACCGGCCCTACTGGAATCTCGGTTGCGCCAATCAGCGCAACCTGGCGGCGATGGTCGACAATCCGGCCGATCTTGTCCAGCCGCGTCCCGAAACCGGCGTCTATGCCGCCCGGCGTTCGGCCGCCATCGAGAAATACCGCAAGGGCGAGGATCCGTCCGGCAAATACTCCGCCGCCTATGAAAACGCCAAGCTGAGCGACATCGGCAAATGATCAGAAACGCTCTCCAGACTGCAATGTCCGAATCCGCGCCGGATGACGTTCCGGCGCGCGACGACCATATCGCGCCGGCGCCCCGTATCTCCATCCAGGCTTTTTGCGAGTCGGTTGAAACGGCAGCCGCCGTGCAGGCGGCCGGAGAAGACCGCCGCCTTGGCAAGGCGCACATGAAAATCCAGATGGGCGGCATGTCGGCGGCGTCGGAAGCCTATCGCACCGCGCCGACGCCGAACGTGATCGTTCTGGAATTCGAGAAGCGCCCGGAAGAAATTCTCGCCGGGCTCGATTCGCTCGCGGAAGTCTGCGACGCCGGCACGCGTGTCATCGTAATCGGGCGACACAACGACGTGACCCTGTATCGGGAGCTCGTCCGCCGCGGCGTCAGCGATTACATGATCCTGCCGGTCAGCACGCTCGATATCGTGCGGTCGATCTGCGGCCTGTTCTCGGCGCCGGACGCCAAGCCTGTCGGCCGCGTGATTGCCGTGATCGGCGCCAAGGGCGGCGTCGGCGCATCCACCGTGTCCCACAATATCGGCTGGGCGATTGCGCGCGATCTGTCGCTCGATTCCGTCGTCACCGATCTCGACCTCGCTTTCGGCACCGCCGGCCTGGACTACAATCAGGACCCGCCGCAGGGCATTGCCGACGCGGTGTTCTCGCCGGAACGCATCGATACCGCTTTCATCGACCGGCTGCTGTCGAAATGCTCGGAAAATCTGAGCCTGCTGGCGGCTCCGGCCACACTCGACCGGGTCTATGATTTCAGCGCCGAAGCCTTCGACTCCATTTTCGATTCCCTGCGGTCCAGCGTGCCCTGCATCGTGCTCGACCTGCCGCATCAATGGACCGGCTGGGCGCAGCGCACCCTGCTGAACGCCGACGACATTCTCATCGTGGCGGCGCCGGACCTCGCCAATTTGCGCAATGCAAAGAACCTGGTCGACTTTCTGAAGGCGGCGCGGGTGAACGACCATCGCCCCTACTACATCCTCAATCAGGTCGGCATTCCCAAGCGTCCGGAAATCAAGCCGTCGGACTTTGCCAAGGCGCTCGACGATGACCCGGCGGCCATCATCCCGTTCGAACCGCAATTGTTCGGAACCGCGGCCAATAACGGCCAGATGATCGCCGAGGTGGCAGCCAATCACAAAGTGGCGGACACGTTCCGTCAGCTTGCCCAGGTGCTGACGGGTCGTTCGGAAACAAAAAAGACCAAGGCCGGCTTGTTTACGCCGCTTCTCCAGAAGCTGCGCAAACGGCAAGGCTAGAATACGGAGTATGTAAGTCGTGTTCGGAAAGCGCAGTGCAGGCGGCACAGATCCGCATTCAGGCGCGGTGATTGCACCGGCGCCCGTCCAGCCGCCGAAGCCTGCCGCACCGCAGCCGGCGCTGGCCGACGCTCCGGCCCATGTGCCGACGGCATCGGAATCCGGCCGCGCTCCCCTGCCCGCCGCGGGATTGGGCGCCGCACTGCTCTCGCCGCCGCTGGTCCCGCAAAAGACCGCGCCGATCGTCGCCACTGACACCCGGCGCTCGGAGACCTATTACGAGGTCAAGGGCACCATTTTCGGCGCCCTGATCGAGGCGATTGATCTGGGGCAGCTCGCGCGTCTCGACGCCGACGCCGCGCGCGAAGAAATCCGCGACATCGTCAACGAAATCATCGCCATCAAGAATATCGTGATGTCGATCTCCGAGCAGGAAGAGCTGCTCGACGACATCTGCAACGACGTGCTCGGCTATGGTCCGCTCGAGCCGCTGCTGGCGCGCGACGACATCGCCGACATCATGGTGAACGGCTCCGGCACGGTCTATATAGAAGTCGCGGGCAAGATTCATCGTACCGGTGTTCGCTTCCGCGACAATCAGCAACTCCTGAATATCTGTCAGCGCATCGTGAGCCAGATCGGCCGTCGCGTCGACGAATCCTCGCCGATCTGCGACGCGCGTCTGCCGGATGGATCGCGTGTCAACGCCATCGTGCCGCCTTTGGCCATCGACGGTCCGGCGCTGACGATTCGTAAATTCAAGAAAGACAAGCTGACGCTCGATCAGCTGGTCAAGTTCGGTTCGATCTCGCAGCAGGGTGCCGAAATCCTGCAGATCATCGGCCGCTGCCGCGCCAACACCATCGTTTCGGGCGGCACGGGCTCTGGCAAGACCACGCTGCTCAACTGTCTCACGCAGTTCATCGAAGACGACGAGCGCATCATCACATGCGAGGACGCGGCGGAACTCCAGTTGCAGCAGCCGCACGTGGTTCGCCTTGAAACGCGTCCTCCCAATATCGAGGGAGAGGGCCAGATCACCATGCGCGATCTGGTGAAGAACTGCCTGCGTATGCGGCCGGAACGCATCATCGTCGGCGAAGTGCGCGGACCCGAAGCCTTCGATCTCCTGCAGGCCATGAATACGGGTCACGACGGATCCATGGGCACGCTGCACGCGAACTCCCCGCGCGAGGCCCTCTCTCGTATCGAATCGATGATCACCATGGGCGGCTATTCGCTGCCCTCGCGCACCATTCGCGAAATGATCTGTTCCTCGGTCGACGTCGTGGTGCAGGCGGCCCGTCTGCGCGACGGATCGCGCCGCATCACGCACATCACCGAGGTGATGGGCATGGAAGGCGACGTCATCATCACCCAGGATCTCTTTCTGTACGAGATCATGGGCGAAGATGCGAACGGCAACCTGATCGGCCGGCATCGCTCGACCGGCATCGGCCGCCCGCGCTTCTGGGATCGCGCCCGCTATTACGGCGAAGACCGGCGGCTCGCCGCCGCACTCGATTCGTCCGAGGTCGCCGACGACGCCCTGAGCAGATGAGCGCGGTGCCGGCATGAACATGCAAGTCCTTGCCATGTCCTTCCTCGCGACGGTCGCCGTCGGCGGCGTGGCCTGGGTCTTTCTTTATCCGCTGCTGTCCGGCGAGCGCCAGGCCGAGAAGCGCAGGGAAAGCGTCGCACGCGCGGAGCCGGTCGCGCGCGCCAGCAGAGGCCAGCAGAAATCGCGGCGCGAGCAGGTCGAGGAATCGCTGAAGGAACTCGAGCAGCGCCAGAGAAAGCAGAAGCGTCCGCCGCTCGCCGTGCGCATCTCGCAGGCCGGGCTGAGCTGGTCGAAGCGGCAGTTCTTTCTCATCGCCGCCGGGCTGGGAATCGTGTTCTTCGTGCTGTTTCTGGGCAGCGGCCTGGGGCTGATGTCGGCGCTCGGCTTCGGCTTTGCGGCGGCCTTCGGCGTGCCGTTCTGGCTGCTCTCCTATTTGAAGAAGCGCCGCGAGAACAAATTCCTGAACGCCTTCCCGGACGCGGTCGACGTGATCGTGCGCGGCATCAAATCCGGCCTGCCTCTGCTCGACAGCCTGAAGATGATTGCGGCGGAAGCACAGGAACCGGTCAAGAGCGAATTCCGCACCATCATCGAGACCCAGACGATCGGCGTGCCGCTCGGCGACGCCTGCCAGAAGCTCTATGAACGCATGCCGCTGCCGGAAGCCAACTTCTTCGGGATTGTGATCTCAATCCAGCAGAAGGCGGGTGGCAATTTGTCGGAGGCGCTCGGCAACCTGTCCAAGGTCCTGCGCGACCGCAAGCGCATGAAGGCGAAAATCCAGGCGATGTCGATGGAAGCCAAGGCCTCGGCCGGAATCATCGGCTCGCTGCCGCCGGCCGTCATGCTGCTTGTCTGGCTTTCAAGCCCCAACTACATCACGGTGCTCTGGACCCATCCGACAGGCCAGTTGCTGCTGGTGGGCTGCGTGGTGTGGATGACGATCGGCATCCTGGTCATGCGCAAAATGATCAATTTCGATTTCTGAGGATGTCATGATCCAGTTCGTCCTCGACAACATGCACAATACGAGGCTCCTCGCGATGATCTTCGCGGCGATCGCCGCCGGAGCCACCGTGCTGACCTTGGCCATGCCGCTGGTCATATCGGATCCGCTGCCCAAGCGCATGAAGCAGGTCGCTCTGGAGCGGGAGAAAATCCGCCAGCGCGAGCGCGAACGGCTGGCGCGCGGCGAGAAGGTCACGTTGCGGCAATCTCCCAAGCAATACATGCAGAATGCGGTCGAGCGCTTCAACCTGCGCAAATGGGTGGGCCAGGAAGAGGCCCGGCTCAAGCTCATCCAGGCCGGCTATCGCGGCGAAGCGCCTTATGTCGCCTATCTCTTTTTCCGCATGGTCACCCCGTCGATCGCGCTGCTGGTTTCGCTGTTGTACATGTTCCTCATTCTGAACCTCAGTCAGCCGCCGCTGATCAAGCTCGGCGCATGCATCCTGGCCACTTATGTCGGCATGCAACTGCCCTGGCTGTTTCTGAAAAACCAGATTCAGAAGCGTCAGCTCTCGATCCGCCGCGCTTTTCCGGACGCGCTCGATCTGCTCCTGATCTGCGTCGAATCCGGCATATCGATCGAGGCGGCGTTCAAGAAAGTCAGCGCCGAGATCGGTTCGCAGTCGGTCGCGCTCGCCGAGGAACTGACTCTCACCACGGCGGAATTGTCCTATTTGCAGGACCGGCGTCAGGCTTACGAAAATCTAGCCAAGCGCACCGATCTCGAGGGCGTTCGCTCGGTCTGCGTCGCGCTGCAGCAGGCCGAACGCTACGGCACGCCGCTCGGGCAGACCCTGCGCGTGCTGGCGCAGGAAAACCGCGACATGCGCATGTCGGAAGCGGAAAAAAAGGCGGCCGGTTTGCCGCCCAAGCTCACCGTGCCGATGATCCTGTTCTTCCTGCCGGTTCTGTTTGTCGTGATTCTCGGGCCCGCGGCGATCCGGGCCATGTCGGCGCAGTAACGATACGCTACTCGCCGTTAGAACTCGCGGCCTGCTTGAGCGCGCGGCTGGGCACCTTGCGGTTGCGGCGCTCTTTTTCTTCGGCCAGCATCTGACGCAGATAGACAACATTCGCGGCCGCCTCGTCCGGGGAAAGTTCCCCGCGCGCGATGGTTTCGGCTTCGGCGAAGCGGCCCTGCAGACCGACTACCAAGGCGAGGTTCTGCCGCACCCGCGGTTCCGAAGTCTGCTGCGCGCTGGCGCGGCGCAGGGTGTCTTCTGCCTTGCGCAGATTCTTGGACAGCGCATAGGACAGGCCGAGATTGGACAGCACCGACGGCTCGTCCGGCATGATCTTCAGCGCGCCGGAATAGTGCCGTTGCGCCTCCTCATGCCGTCCCATCTGATCGAGCACCGCGCCTTGCGCGGACAGGATGCGCCAGTCCGGCTGATCCGGCGTGTGCGCGCGGCCCAGCACGTCCAGCGCCTGGCTGAAATTTCCGACATCCGCCAGGGCGCGGCCATAGGCGCCGAGCACCGCGGTGTTTTTCGGATTATAGATCGCGGATTGTTCGAGCACGGCGGCCGCCTGCGTGCGCTGGCCGGTGGCCCGCAGCGCCTGCGCATAGCGCACACCGGCTTCGGGATTTTTCTGGTCCTGGCGGTAGCGCTCACCCCAGATTTCCGCATCCCGCCGCCAGTCCGTCTCCGAGCGCGGCACCGAGGCGACCGAGCCTGTGGTCTCCGAACTCGTGGTCTTGCAGGCCGACAACGCCAGGGCGGCGATCATCAGGGCGGTGGAGGCCAGAAGCCGCTTTCGGCTGGGATTGGGGCGCATGACTCCGCTCTGCCGGAAGGATTGCGGGGTACCCGGCGAGCCTTCATCAATAGAATGTTAACACTAACGAGAGGTTAATCGCCCCGCCCGGCGCCTCTTTCCGGCCGGCTTTGCAGCGTGATAGCAGATCAACAAAGCTCAGGATTTCAGCAACATCATGCATCCCATCTTTGCCGCCCCTGGAGCCCCGTCAGTCATCCCGATCACCTTTGTGACGGCCTCCAGCTGGCCGAAGCTGCAGAAGGAGCTGGATGCGCCCGCGCGGGCGTTTGCACAGGCCTCCGGCTTCGAGCCCAAGGCCGGGCGGCATCTCGTGCTGCCATCCGCCGAAGGGACGCTCACCGGCGTCCTGTTTGGACTGGAAGACAAGACGGCCGGTTACACAGATCCGTTCCTGCCCGGCAGCCTGCCCTCGTTCCTGCCGGCCGGCACCTACCGCTTTGCCAATGCGCCGCATGATCCCAGGCTGGCGGCGCTCGCCTTCGCGCTCGGCGCCTACAGGTTCTCGCGGTATCGCAAGCCGGACAGCAAGGAGTTCAGGCTTGTGGTTCCGGACAGGGTGGACGCCGCCGATCTGACGCGCGTGGTCGAAGGCGTGACGCTGGCGCGCGATCTGGTGAACACCCCGGCCAACGACATGGGGCCGGCTGAGCTGCATGAGGCGGCCCGTTTGCTGGCCGAAAAGCACGGCGCCTGGCTCGAAGCCGTGGTCGGCGACAATCTGCTGATCCAGAATTTCCCGCTCATCCACGCCGTCGGCCGCGCATCCACCCGTCCGCCGCGGCTGATCGACCTGCGCTGGGGCGACAGGAAACATCCCAAAGTCACGCTGGTCGGCAAGGGAGTCTGTTTCGACACCGGCGGTCTCGATCTGAAGCCCGACAGCGCCATGCTGATCATGAAGAAGGACATGGGCGGCGCGGCCAGCGTGCTGGCGCTCGCGCACATGATCATGGATCGCGGATTGAAAGTGTCGCTGCGGGTGCTGATTCCGGCGGTGGAGAATTCCGTCTCCGGCTCCGCGTTCCGCCCGCTCGATGTCTATCCCTCGCGCAAGGGCCTGACCGTAGAGATCGGCAACACCGACGCCGAAGGGCGCCTCGTTCTCGCCGACGCGCTGGCGCTTGCCGACGAGGAAGAGCCGGACCTGCTGATCGACATGGGCACGCTGACCGGCGCGGCGCGCGTTGCGCTCGGACCGGAATTGCCGCCGTTCTACACCAGTGACGAAAAGCTGGCGGCGGATGTCGCGCGCTGCGCGATCTCCCAGCGCGACCCGCTCTGGCGCATGCCGCTCTGGGCCCCCTACGATTCCATGCTCGAGTCCAAGGTGGCCGATCTCAACAACGTCTCTTCCGGAAGTTTCGCCGGCTCCATCACTTGCGCGCTGTTCCTGCAACGCTTTGTCGCAAAGGCGAAGGCCTGGGCGCATTTCGACGTCTATGCCTGGACACCGTCGGCCAAGCCGGCGCGTCCCGAAGGCGGAGAATGCCAGGCCGCCCGCGCGCTCTATGCGTTGCTCGCCGAGCGCTACGGCTGATGCCCGCCTTCGACCCGCGCGTCACGCCCGCCCGCCCCGATCTCGCGGCGGCGCAATTGCGCGGCAAGGTTCAGGCGGAACGCTACGTCGACGGCGAAGTGATGGTGGTGCTGGACGCGCAGGCGCCGGTGCGGCGCGAGCCGCGTCCGGATGCGCCGCTCGAAACCGAAGCGCTGAAAGGAGAACGCGTCGTCATCTACGACACCAACAACGAAGGCTGGAGCTGGGGCCAGTTGCAGGACGACGGCTATGTCGGCTGGCTGTCGAGCAACGCGCTGGTCAAGCCCCGCCAGCCGGCCGACAACAGGATTTCCGCGCTTCGAACCTTCGCCTTTCCGGGTCCGGACATCAAGCTGCCGCCGCTCTGTTCGCTTCCCTTTGGCGCCCGGGTCGAAGTCCTGCGGCAGGACGGGACTTTCACGGTGACGCCGGACGGTTTTATCCCCGCGCGACATGTCGTTTCGCTCCGCCACGCCGAAGACGATTTCGTCGCCGTGGCGGAACGCTTTCTCGGCACACCCTATCTTTGGGGCGGCAAGACCTCCTGTGGAATCGATTGTTCGGGGCTGGTGCAGGTGTCGATGGCGGCTTGCGGCCTGCATTGTCCGCGCGACAGTGACATGCAGGAAGCGGCCTTTGCCGAACGTCTTGACCCCGCCAGCGCCATGCCGGGCCTGCAGCGCGGCGATCTGCTGTTCTGGAAAGGTCATGTCGCCATTGCGCGCGATGCGACAACGATCATCCACGCCAATGCGTTTCACATGCAGACGGCGGTCGAGAAGACGACCGAGGCGATCGAGCGGATCGCGGCGGCCGGCAGCAAACTGACATCCATCGCGCGGCCAAAAAAATAGATCGCCGGCAACCCGGCTAGCAGACGACCTGACCGCAACGCCTCACCGCCGCGATCACCGCCTTCAGGCCCTCCGCGCCGGGATGCCCGACGATCGCGACATCCCTGATAACATAGGCCGGCGTCGCCGCGAGATTGAGCGCATTGCCGAGCCGCACATGCGCCTTCATGATCTCCGTGGTCGCATCCTCGTCGGCGGCGGCGAGGAGTTTCTGCTGATCGACTTTCAGTTCGTGCGCGACCGCGAGCGCGCGGCTGCCGTCGATCACGCCGCGGCCCTCATAAATCTTGCGGTGAAAGGCGTAGAAGGTCTGCGAATTGGTCAGCTTGCGGACGGCAAGCTCGACCCGCCCGGCCTGGATCGAGGCGATGCCGAGCACCGGAAACGGCACCAGAATGACTTTCAGGTTCTTGTCGCTTCTCAGCAGTGCATCGACATCGGCCGAAGCACGGCGGCAATACGGGCAATTGAGGTCGTAAAACTCCGCCAGGGTCACGTCGCCGTTCGGATTGCCGACCACGACCACGCCCGGCAGTTTGGCGACCGCTTCGGCCTGCGCCGCAGGCACACGATGATTGGCGACCGGCTTGCCGTCCGGTCCCGGAATCCTGAAATCGTATTTGAGCGTCTGCGCCGAAACCGCAGCTGGCCAGAGACAGACCAGCGCGGCGAAAAGAATAGCGTTTCTTGCATGTTTCATGGCGGCGTTATGGCCAGCCTGGCGCACAAACCCGAATCAAAAATCTGTGACGAGGTCCTGCCTATTGCGCCCCGCCGTCCACCGGCGCGGCATCGAGATTGAAGGCGGCTGCAAACAGGGCGCGGGTATAATCGCTTTGCGGATTCTTGAAGAGATCCGCCGACGCCCCTTCCTCCACGATCTTTCCGTTTTTCATCACGATCAGCCGGCAGGACAGCGCGGCGACCACCCGCAGATCGTGCGAGATGAACAGGTAGGTGAGGTTCTTGCGCTTCTGAAGGTCGCGCAGAAGATCGACGATCTGGCTTTGTATGAGCATGTCGAGCGCGCTGGTGGGCTCGTCCAGCACGACGAATGTCGGCTCCAGCACGATCGCGCGCGCCACCGCGATGCGCTGCCTTTGCCCGCCGGAGAATTCGTGCGGATAGCGGAAGCGCGTCGCAGGATCGAGACCGACATCCGTGAGCGCACGCACCACGCGCTCCTCGCGCTCCCGCTCGGAGAGATGCGGCTGGTGCACACCCAACCCCTCTTCGATGATATCGGCGACCGACATGCGGGGCGACAGCGAGCCGTAGGGATCCTGGAACACCACCTGCATGTCACGGCGGAACGGCCGCATTTCCTTGAACTTCAGGCCCTGAACGGATTTGCCCATGAACAGAATCGGACCGTCGGAGGAAATCAGCCGCAGCAGCGCGAGACCGAGCGTGGTCTTTCCGGACCCCGATTCGCCCACGATGCCGAGCGTCTCGCCCTTGCGCACGGCGATGCTGACGCCGTCCACCGCCTTGATGTGCCCGACCGTCTTGCGCAGCACGCCGCGCCGGATCGGAAACCACACCTTCAGATCTTTTGTCTCCACCACCATAGGCGCGTTCGGGCAGAGCGGCGCCGGATCCGGCTTGGGTTCGGCCGCCAGCAGCGCGCGCGTGTAAGGATGCTCCGGCGTTGTGAAGACGCGCTCGACCGCGCCGTGTTCCACGATCTTGCCCTGATTCATCACGCAGACGCGGTCGGCGAGCTTGCGCACAATGCCCAGGTCATGCGTGATGAACAGCATGGACATCCCGAGCCGCCCCTGTAAATCCTTGAGAAGTTTGAGGATTTGGGCCTGCACGGTCACGTCCAGCGCGGTCGTGGGCTCGTCCGCGATCAGCAGATCGGGCTCGTTGGCGAGCGCCATCGCGATCATCACGCGCTGGCGCTGGCCGCCCGACATCTGGTGCGGATAGCTGCCGAGACGGCTAGCCGGGTCGGGAATCCCGACCTGGGTGAGCAATTCGATGATACGTTCACGCGCCTTGAGTCCGGTGACGCTGTCATGCAGTGCAAGAATTTCGCCGATCTGCTTCTCGATCGTGTGAAGCGGATTGAGCGAGGTCATCGGTTCCTGGAAGATGATGGTGATGTCGTTGCCGCGCACGCGCCGGATCTCGTTTTCCGACATCGACAGCAAGTCTTCGCCCTTGAAGCGGATGCTGCCGGAGGGGTGACTCGCCGACGGGTACGGCAGCAATTTCATCACCGACAAGGCGGTGACGGATTTTCCCGAGCCGGACTCGCCGACCAGCGCAACCGTCTCGCCCTTCTTGATGTCGAACGACACGCGATCGACCGCCAGCGTCTCATGGCCGGCCTGACGGAACAGGACGGAGAGATCCTTCACCTCAAGCAACGGGGCATCGCTCATGCGAACGTCTTTCTGGCGTCGAAAGAATCACGCACTGCTTCGCCGATGAAGATCAGTAGCGACAGCATGATCGCGATCGAGAAAAATCCGGTGAGACCGAGCCACGGCGCCTGCACATTGGCCTTGCCCTGCGCCAGCAATTCGCCGAGCGATGGCGAGCCGGGTGGCAGACCGAAGCCCAGGAAGTCGAGCGCGGTCAGCGTCATCACCGACGACGAGAGAATGAAAGGCAGGAAGGTGAGCGTCGCCACCATCGCATTCGGCAGCAGATGCCGGAACATGATCACCGCGTTCGACACGCCGAGCGCACGCGCGGCCTGGATATACTCGAAATTGCGCCCGCGCAGGAATTCCGCACGCACCAATCCCACCAGCGACACCCATGAAAACAGCAGCAGGATTCCGAGCAGCACGAAGAAGCCCGGCACCAGGACGGACGAAATGATCAGCAAGAGATAAAGCGAGGGCACCGAAGTCCAGATCTCGATCACGCGCTGGAACAGCATATCGGTCCAGCCGCCGAAATAACCCTGTACCGCGCCCGCGGCCACGCCGATCACCGAGGAGATGATGGTCAGGATCAGTCCGAACAGCACCGATATCCGGAAGCCATAGATCAGCCTCGCCACCAGGTCGCGGCCCTGATCGTCGGTGCCGAGCCAGTTATATTCCAGATCGCGGCAACTCTTCAGGCCTTTGCGTTCGACCACCGGCTTGCATTCGGCTTCGGTCAGCATCCATGTCGGCTTCGACGGCGCCGGCGTCGGCAAATCGAGATTGTGCGTGGAATAGGAATAGCGGATCAGCGGCCACCAGATCGTACCGCCCTTCTCCGCGATTAGCTTCTGCAGATAGGGATCGCGATAATCCGCCGCGGTCTCGAATTCTCCGCCGAAGGCGGTCTCCGAGTAGGTCACTACCGCCGGAAAGAAGAACTTGCCGTCGACCCGCACCATGAACGGCTTGTCGTTGGCGATGAATTCCGCGAACAGCGAGACGATGAACAAGACCAGGAAAATCCAGAACGACCAGTAGCCGCGCCGGTTAGCCTTGAAGTTCTGCCAGCGGCGCTTGTTGATGGGCGACAGCGAGAAGCGGCCCCGTTCCGGCGTGAGGAAGATCGGCGCCGCTGCGCCAGTTTCCGGTGTACTGGGTGAGACCCGGGCGTCCATGTCAGACCTCCCGCGTCTCGAAATCAATGCGCGGATCGATCCAGGTATAGGTGAGATCGGAGATCAGGTTCACGACCAGGCCGATCAGCGCGAAGATATACAGCGTGGCGAACACCACCGCGTAGTCGCGGTTGAGCACGCTCTCAAAGCCGAGCAGCCCGAGCCCGTCGAGCGAAAAGATGGTCTCGATCAAGAGCGCGCCGGAGAAGAAGGCATGCACGAAAGCGCCTGGGAAACCGGCGATCACGATCAGCATCGCGTTGCGGAAGATGTGGCCGTAAAGCACCTGGGTGCTGGTGCAGCCCTTCGCCTTTGCCGTCAGCACATATTGCTTGCGCACTTCGTCCAGGAACGAGTTCTTGGTGAGCAGTGTCATGGTGGCGAAAGCGCCGAGCATCATGGAAATGATCGGCAGCGTCAGGTGCCAGAAATAGTCGAGAATTTTCGAGTACCACGGCAACGACGCGAAATTGTCCGACGTCAACCCGCGCAGCGGGAACAGATCGAAGAACGAGCCGCCCGCAAACAGGATGATCAGCAGGATCGCGAACAGAAATCCGGGGATTGCATAGCCGATGATGATGATGCCCGATGTCCAGGTGTCAAAACGGGACCCATCCATCACCGCCTTGCGGATGCCGAGCGGAATCGAGATCAGATAGGTCAGGAGCGTCATCCAGATGCCGAGCGACATCGACACCGGCAGCTTCTCCTTGATCAGCTCGATCACCGTGACGTCGCGGAAATAGCTCTTGCCGAAATCGAAGCGGGCATAATTCCACAGCATCAGGAAGAATCGCTGATAGGCCGGCTTGTCGAATCCGAACTGCTTTTCCAGGCTCTTGATGAATTCCGGATCGAGTCCCTGTGCGCCGCGATATTTCGAGGTCACGGCATCGACCGCGCTGCCGCCCTGCATCTGGCCGCGGGCACCGAAATCGCCGCTCGGTGAACCGGAAATGCGCGAGGTGGCGCCGGTATCCGATCCGGACAATTGCGCGATTACGCGCTCGACCGGACCGCCGGGCGCGAACTGCACGACGACGAAAGACACCAGCATGATCCCGAGCAGGGTCGGAATCATGAACAGGATGCGGCGAATGATATAGGCGCTCATTATGGAACTTGTCTAATAACCACGGCGGTCCAGCTTGGCCGCTTTCTGTGTATCGTACCACCAGCTTTCCGGAATGCCGCGCGAATATCGCGGCTTCTCCTTGGGGCGGCTGAACATGTCCCAATAGGCGATCCAGTGCGACGCTTTGTACCAGTGCGGGACCCAATAGCGGCCCGCGCGGATGACCCGGTCAAGCGCCCGGCAGGCGATGACGAGTTCGGGCCGGGTCTTGGCCGCGATGATCGTCGTGATCAGGCTGTCGATCGAGGGCTCGGCGATGCCGGCCAGGTTCTGGGAGCCCCGCGTGTCGGCGGCCTGGGACGAGAAATACGACCGCAGCGAATCGCCGGGAGACGTCGAGAACCCGAAGCGCTGGACGGTCACATCGAAGTCGAAATCGTCCACGCGCGCGCGGAATTGGACGGGGTCGACAATCCGCAGCGTGGCATCGATGCCGAGCAGGCTGAGATTCTTGATATAGGGCATGTGATGCGGCTGGAAGGTCGGCTCTTCCAGCAGGAACTCGATCTTGATCGGCTCGCCGTTCTTGGCGATGCGCTTGCCGTCCTTGACGACATAGCCCGCGTCCTGCAGCAGTTGCGATGCCCGCCGCAGAAGCTGGCGATCCTGGCCGGACCCGTCGGACACCGGCGGCACGAACGGCACACCGAACACTTCGTCGGGCACCTTGCCGCGGAAAGGCTCCAGCAAGGCCAGTTCTTCGCCAGCCGGCTTGCCGGTCGCCATCATGTCGGAATTCTGGAAGACCGAATGCGTGCGCTCATACGCGCCGTACATGATGGTCTTGTTGGTCCATTCGAAATCGAAGGCGCAGATCAAGGCCTCCCGCAGCCGGGGATCCCGGAGTTGCGCGCGCCGCGTGTTGATGAACCAGCCTTGCGCGCCCGAGGGGGTATCGTCCTTCAGCACATCGCGCTTGACGCGGCCATCCTTGATCGCGGGAAATTCATAGCGCGTCGCCCAGATGCGCGAGGTGAATTCCTCGCGGAACAAATAGCTTTTCGCAGTGAAGCCCTCGAAGGCAACATCGCGGTCGCGGTAATATTCAAAACGCACAATGTCGAAATTGTGCAGCCCGCGGAATGTCGGCAGTTGAGCCGCCCACCAGTCCTTCACCCGCTCGTATTCGATATAGCGTCCGGCTTCGAAGCGTCCGACCTTGTAGGGACCGGACCCGAGTGGAATCTCCAGCGTAGATTCCTCGAACGGACGCTTGGCATAGTAGGCGCGCGAAAAGATCGGCAGGCCGGCGACAAACAGCGGCACATCGCGGCCGCGCTTGTCCTTGAATTGCACGACAACCGAATCGCCGGAGGCCTGGGCGCTTTCCATGTCGCGCAGCATTTGCTGGATGATCGGGTGTCCTTTCTCCTTCATAACATGGAGCGAGAAGGCCGCGTCCTGCGCGGTGATCTTCGTGCCGTCATGGAAACGCGCCTCCGGCCGCATCAGGAAACGGTATGTCAGGCCGTCCGCGGATATCCGAACCGCGCGCGCGGCCATGCCATACATGCCGTCCGGCTCATCGGCCGCGCGTGTCATCAGCGATGCAAACGTCAGTTCCATGCCCTGCGCGGCATCGCCGCGCAGGATGTAACTGTTGAGGGAATTGAAGGTGAGGAAGGACTGGTTGAACTGGCGGCTCGACCCGATTTGCGAGAACGTGCCGCCCTTCGGCGCATCGGGAACGACATAGTCGAAATGCGGAAAATCCGCCGGGTATTTCAGATCGCCGAAAGCGGAAATGCCGTGCGTTTCACGCTCGGCAGCGGCGCGCGCGGGAGACGCGCCGCCGAAACGCCCCACAACACCTCCGGCAGCCGCACCCGCAGCAAGTTTCAGAACGCTGCGGCGATCGGGACATCTCACGAACGGCTCCCCGCCTTGGCTGACTTGTCCGCGTCCCACCACCAGACCGCGGGGAACGCTGCGGCGCCGTATTTCGGCATGTCCGCCGGATGGCCGAAGCGGTTCCAGCGCGCCGTGCGCTGCTTGCCGTAGGTCCATTGCGGCACGACATAGTGATTCCACAGCAGCACGCGATCGAGCGCCTTGGTCGCCGCCACCAGTTCGTCGCGATTCTTGGCGAAGATCACCCTGTCGATCAGCGCGTCGATGGCCGGGTTCTTGATGCCGACGAGATTGCGCGAGCCCGGCTGATCCGCCGCCTGGCTGCCCCAGAAGCCGCGCTGCTCGTTGCCCGGCGACAGCGACTGGCCCCAGACCGTCGTCGTGATGTCGAAATCCCATTGCCGCAGGCGGTTCTCGTACTGCGCCTCGTCCACGGTGCGAACCGTGACCGCCGCCCCGAGCCGCTCGAGCGCCGGCTTGTAGAACAGCATGAAACGCTCGGCATTGGGATCGGACACCAGAAGCTCGATGCTCAATTGCTCGCCGGTCTTGGTATTCGTGAGTCTGCGGTCCTTCAGTTCAAAACCCGCCTCGCGCATCAGCCGGATCGCTTCGCGCAAATTATTCCGCACCGCCTCCGCATTTCCGTTCACCGGATTGCTGTAGGCCGTCGTGAACACTTCCGGCGGAACCGGCTCCTTCAGAGATTTGAGAATTTCAAGCTCAAGCCCCTCAGGCAGGCCGCCTGCCGCCAGTTCCAGGCCCTCGAAATAGCTCGCGATGCGCTTGTACTGCCCGAAGAAAATCTGCTTGTTCATTTCCTCGAAGTCGAACACGTGGTTCAGGGCGCGGCGCACGCGCGCATCCTTGAACTTGTCGCGGCGCGTGTTGAGCACAAAAGCCTGCATCACTCCGGAGCTGCGGATCTCGAATTCCTCGAGGATGACACGCTTGTCCTTCACCGCCGGGAAATCGTAAGCCGTCGCCCAGTTCTTGGCGCTGTTCTCGGTGCGCCAGTCGATATGGTCGGCCTTGAACGCCTCCAGCGCCACCGTGGAATCGCGAAAATATTCGTATCGCAGTTCGTTGAAATTGTTCTGTCCGACATTCACGGACAGTTTCTCGCCCCAGTAATCCTTCACGCGCTCATAGACGATGGTGCGTCCGGCGACGAATTCCTTGATCCTATAGGCGCCGCATCCGAGCGGCGGCTCCAGCGTGGTCGCCGAGATATCGCGCTTGCGGCCTTGCGCATCATTGGCATCCCACCAGTGTTTCGGCAGCACGATGAGCTGGCCGACGATCTGCGGCAATTCGCGGTTGCCTGGCGCATCGAACGTGAACGTGACGTCGCGCTCGCCGCCTTTGTCCGCTTTCACAACATGACGGTAATAGGCCGACAATTGCGGATGGTTCTTCTTCCACGCTTCGAGCGAAAAGATCACGTCGTCTGCGGTGACCGGCTTGCCGTCGTGCCATTTCGCTTCCGGGCGCAGGCGATAGGTGACCGAGGAAAAATCGTCCGGGTGGCTGACCGATTCCGCCAGCAGGCCGTATTCGGTCGACACCTCGTCCATCGCCTGTGTCATCAGCGTGTCGTAGATGTTGCTGAGGCCCGCGGCGATCGACCCCTTCACGCCCGCCACCACATAATTGAAATTGTCGAACGTGCCGAACGCCGTCTGGCGCGCGACGCCACCCTTCGGCGCAGACGGATTGACGTAATCGAAATGCTTGAAGCCGGCCGGGTATTTCAGGTCGCCGAACAGGGACAAGCCATGCCGCCAGGTCTTCGGCGCGGCGCCGGTCTGTGCCGCAGCCGGCTGCGGGATTGCGGCATCCAGGGCCGTCAGAGCAGGCACCGTGATTGCGGCGGCACCGGCGCGGAGCAGGGATCGTCGGGACAGGGTCACAAATCTCTCCAGGAATCTCTCGCCAAGGACGGGCGTCAAAACATCATCTGCAGTGATGTATGTCGCTTTTGCGGTGCCGGCGGCCTTTGGTACGGCCTCACCCAGAACTTACCTCCTAGCTGTCTATCCCGCCAAGCCATGCAAGGACCGCACAAAACGGAAACGGCCGGGATTTCTCCCGGCCGTAAACCTTACATCGATTTAACTTTTCTCAGCCGCGTCACTGCGTCTTGGTCGGCGCCGGAGCCTCCGCCGCCTTGGGCAGCGGCGCCGGACTGTCCGACAGCGTGTGCAGGTAATTGATCAGGTCGGCGCGCTGGCCGCCGCGGGAGAGACCCGCATAGCTCATGCTGGTGCCCGGGACATAAGCCTTGGGCGCGGCCAGGAACTGGTCGAGATTCTCATAAGTCCATTCGCCGCCCTTGGACTTCATGGCGGCCGAATAGTTGAAGCCTGCGACCGCCGCCTTGGCGCGGTTCACGATGCCGTAGAGATTCGGTCCGACGCGGTTTGCGCCGCCCTTCTCGAAGGTGTGGCAGGACGCGCATTGCTTGGCGGCGGTTTCGCCGCGCTTCGGATCGGAACTGGCAAGCCGGACAGCGATCGGCTCCGCGGGCTCGGGCTTGGCCGCTTCGGCGGCGCCCGGCTGATCCGGCACCGCGATGTCAAAGCCCGGCTTGGCCGGCTTGTGTGGCGCGAAAATCGCGTTGGCTGCGATATTCAGCGACAGCAGCACGAGGCAGGTGCCGAGCACCGCGCCCATGATCTTGTTGAGTTCGAAGGAGTCCATTGAGGGTCGGCTCACGCTTCGGGACGGCGAGAAAGGCGGTATCCGCGCAAAAGCCCGCGGCGGGCGGAGAGATAGCCGGTTTGCCTCGCTTCTTGCAACCCGTATAAACAAGCCGCCCCCTGCGACATTCGTTTAGACCGGCTGATCCGGCCGCAGGCCGGCGACGGCATCCAACCGCATGACTTCGCGCGATATTCTGATCCTGATTCCGGCCCGGATGGCGGCCACCCGGCTGCCCGGCAAGCCCTTGGCCGATATCGGCGGGCTGCCGATGATTGTGCATGTCGTCCGCCGTGCCCAGGAAGCCCGACTGGGCGAAGTCATCGTCGCCACCGACGCCGAGGTCATTTTCGCGGCCGTGGAGAAGGCCGGCGCCCGGGCGCTGATGACGCGGACCGACCACGCCTCCGGCTCCGACCGTATTTTCGAGGCCCTGGAACTGGCCGACCCGGAAAAAAAGGCACGCATCGTGGTCAACATGCAGGGCGACCTGCCGACCCTGCCGCCCGACGACCTGACGGCCGCCGTGCGGCTGCTGGATGACCCGGCCGTCGACATCGCCACCGTGGCCGCCGAGATCAGCAACCCGGACGAGCGCACCAACCCGAATGTGGTGAAAGTGGTGGGCTCGCCGCTGTCGGCGAAACGGCTGCGCGCGCTTTATTTCACCCGCGCCACCGCCCCTTACGGCGACGGCCCGCTCTATCACCATATCGGCCTGTACGCCTATCGCCGGGAGGCGCTGGCCCGGTTTGTCGGCCTGCCCCCCTCTCCGCTCGAACAGCGCGAAAAGCTCGAACAATTGCGGGCCTTGGAAGCCGGGATGCGGATCGACGTTGCCATCGTGGACAGTGTGCCGCTTGGCGTCGACACGCCACAGGACCTGGAAGCCGCGCGCCGGGTGCTCGGACATTGACGAGATCGGGTCGCAACGCGTAACGGAACCGTATGACAGTCAAAAAGAAAATCGTGTTTCAGGGCGAGCCGGGCGCGAATTCGCATCTCGCCTGCCTGGAAGCCTATCCGGATTATGAACCGACCGCCTGCCCGACCTTCGAGGACGCCTTCGCCGCGGTGTCGTCGGGCGAGGCCGCGCTCGGCATGATCCCGATCGAGAATTCCATCGCCGGCCGCGTCGCCGACATCCATCATCTGATGCCGAAAGCCGGCCTGCATATCGTGGCGGAATGGTTCCTGCCGGTGCGCCATCAGTTGATGGCACCGAAGGGCGCGACGCTCGACAGCATCAAGTCGGTCGAAAGCCATGTGCACGCGCTCGGGCAATGCCGCAACATCATCCGCAAGCTGAAGATCAAGGCGATCGTCGCCGCCGACACCGCCGGCTCCGCCCGCGAGGTCGCCGAGATCGGTGACAAGACGCGCGCCGCCATCGCCTCCAAGCTTGCGGCGGATATCTATGGCCTCGACATCCTCGCCGAGAATGTGGAAGACGAGTCGCACAACACGACGCGCTTCATCGTGCTGGCGCGCGAAGCCCGGTTCGCCCAAAACGGCAACGGCCCGGTGATCACCACCTTCGTGTTCCGGGTGCGCAACATTCCGGCGGCGCTCTACAAGGCGATGGGCGGATTCGCCACCAACGGCGTCAACATGACGAAGCTGGAAAGCTACATGATCGAGGGCAATTTCTTCGCCACGATGTTCTATTCCGACATCGAGGGTCATCCCGACGATCCGAATGTCACGCTGGCGCTGAAGGAACTGGAATTCTTCTCCAAGGAGATGAAGATCCTCGGCGTCTATCCGGCGCATCCTTATCGCGCCAGCTTCAAGGAAGCGGCGGAGTAATATCCAAACGCGGAACCAATCGACTCTCACCCTGAGGAGCATTGCGCAGCAATGCGCCTCGAAGGGCGAGGGCGTCCCATCCTTCGAGACGCGCACCTTCGGTGCGCTCCTCAGGATGAGGCCGACGACCTTCCCTGTCTAAATCGTCTGATTGTATTCGCCGACCTCGGGATGCTGCCGCAGCACCGCATCCACCGCCTTGAACATGTCGTGCATGCGCGCTTCCGAGGCCGGGCTTTCCACCACGACCACCAATTCCGGCTTGTTCGACGACGCGCGCACCAGCCCCCAGGTGCCGTCCTCGACCGTGACGCGCACGCCGTTCACGGTGACCAGATCGCGGATCGCTTGCCCGGCGACTTTCTCGCCCTTGGCTTGCGCGGCCTCGAAATGCTTCACCGCCGCATCGACGATGCCGTATTTCTTCTCGTCGTCGCAATGCGGCGACATGGTCGGCGACGACCAGGTCTTCGGCAGCGCGTCTTTTAGATCGCTCATGCTTTTGCCGGGATTGCGGTCGAGCATGTCGCAGATCGCGATCGCCGAGACGAGGCCGTCGTCATAGCCGCGACCGAGCGGCTTGTTGAAGAAGAAGTGCCCGGACTTTTCGAACCCGACCAGCGCGCCGGCCTCGTTCACGCGCCGCTTCATGTAGGAATGGCCGGTCTTCCAGTATTCGGTCCTGGCGCCGTTCTTCTGCAGGACCGGATCGGTGGCGAACAGGCCTGTGGATTTCACGTCCACCACGAAGGTGGCGTTCGGATGCAGGGCTGAAATATCGCGCGCCAGCATCACGCCGATCTTGTCGGCGAAGATCTCGTCGCCTTTATTGTCCACCACGCCGCAGCGGTCGCCGTCGCCGTCGAAGCCGAAGCCGACATCGGCGTCGGCATTGATCACGGCGTCTCGCATGGCGTGCAGCATCTTCATGTCTTCGGGATTGGGATTGTATTTCGGGAAAGTGTAATCGAGCTCGCAGTCGAGCGGGATGACATCGATGCCGATGGCCTGCAGGATTTTGGGCGCGAAGGCGCCGGCGGTGCCGTTGCCGCAGGCCACCACCGCGCGCAGCTTGCGCTTGAGCTTCGGACGATTGGTCAGGTCGGCGATGTAGCGGGCGGGGAAATTCTCGACGAAGGCGTAGGACCCGCCGCCGCGCAGATCGAAATGCGAATGCAGCACCAGATCCTTCAGCCGGTTCATCTCGTCCGGCCCGAAGGTGAGGGGACGATTGGCGCCCATCTTCACGCCGGTCCAGCCGTTGTCGTTATGCGAGGCGGTCACCATCGCGACGCAGGGCACGTCGAGATCGAATTGCGCGAAATACGCCATCGGCGAGAGCGCCAGTCCGATGTCATGCACCTTGCAGCCGGCGGCGAGCAGACCCGACACCAGCGCCAGTTTCACCGAGGCCGAATAGCCGCGGAAGTCGTGGCCTGTCACGATCTCCGGCTTCACACCCATCTCTCGGATCAAGGTGCCGAGCCCCATGCCCAGCGCCTGCAGCCCCATCAGGTTGATTTCCTTGCCCAGCAGCCAGCGGGCATCGTATTCGCGAAAGCCCGTGGGTTTCACCATCGGGCCGGATTCATAGGCATAGGTGTTCGGCAGGAGCGACGGCTGGGGCTTGGGAAACATTCAAGGGCCTCGAAAGCGGGCGGGAATCTGAGGGACCAATAGCCTAAAGCGCATGCGGCGGAAATGGTTGCGCCGCCTCGATCGCAGCGGCCGGGGCGGCGCGAAGAACGGTCTGCGGACCAAAGATGTCGGGAGAATGGCTAGTTTTCCAGCACCAGCTTGCCGTCGGCGTATTCGAAGCGCTTGAGCTTGGTGAGGTAGGACAGCCCCAGCAGATTTTCGCTGAGGGCCTTGTCGGGCATCACCAGGGCCCGGACGTCGCGCACCACCAGCCCGCCGACATCGACCGAGTTGAGCGTCACCGGCGCCGCTTTTACGGTGCCGTTGGCGGTGCGGACCTCGGCCTTGTAGTCGTTGAACGACGGAAAGATTCCGAGCCGCTTGGCATCGACCGCGGTCAGCGCAATCACCGACGCGCCGGTATCGACCATGAAATCGATACGCCGGCCGTCGACCCGTGCTTCGGTCTGGAAATGTCCGCGGCGGTCGCGCGGGATGGTGATCGAGCGACGCCCGCTTGAAACGGCCGGCTGAGCGGAGGCCAGGGCGGCGACCGGCGCGGGCTGCGACGGCGCCGTCGCGCTCCTGTCCAGGAGAGGCGTGATCAGTCCGGCCGCTCCAAGCATCAAAGCCGCAAAGATGACGATCGAACGCATCCGTTAAAGTCCGCTGCAATCCGGAGAACGTGCCGCATCAAACCATCGCGGCGTCTCGGAGCTGCTAACGAATACGGGTCGTGCCGTGCATTTGCGCGGCAGCATTAACGATCCGTTATCGGATTCGGATGAACTCGCGGTAGCCGGTCTCAGGTCAGCCGCGTGATGCGGCTTTCGAGCACCCAGGCTTCGAAGAATTTTATCAGCAGGCGGTTCAGCGTGTGAGACGAGGCCGCGGCCGTCCGCATGCGGTCTTCCAGCGTCAGCGGCTCGTGCCGCAAGGCGGCGGCCAGATTCGTGATCGTCGCCAGCGCCAGGACGCGCAATCCGAAGCGGCGCGCCAGGATCGCTTCCGGAACGATCGTCATGCCGACGAGATCGGCGCCCAGCGCCTGCGCGGCGCGGATATCGGCGGGCGTCTCGAAACTGGGACCGGGAAAAAACATGTAGACGCCGTCATGCGCCTTGCGGCCGAGTTGTCCCGTGGCCAGCGCGAAGCGTTCGCGCAGATGCCTGTCATAGGTGCCGAGCAGATCGACAAAACGCTCGATGCTCGGCTCGCCGGCCAGCGGATCGAGTCCGGTCATGTTGATGTGGTCGGTGATGGTCACGATGCTGCCCGCGGGCAGATCCTGGCGGATCGCGCCGGCGGCGCCGATGGTCACCAGCGCCTTGGCGCCGAGCCGCGCCAGCGTTTCGACCGGAACGCGCATCGCATTGATGTCGCTCCTTTCATTGTAATTCATGCGTCCGCGAAAAACCGCGATGCGCGCCGATCCCAGCAATCCGATGATCAGTTCCGGCTTCGGCTCGGCCATGGGCAAGTTGAAGCCCGGCAATTCGCTGTAGGGAATGTTGATCGCCTGGCCGACCTGATCGGCAAGACTGGTCAGACCGCCTCCAAGAATGAGTCCGACATCAATCTGCGCGTCGCCGATCTGGGATCGGATCACCTCGACGCATTGCTCCGCCTGACCAGTCATTGCCGTAGCCCCGCCCCGAATCACCGACATCATAATCTGTCCGGGTCGCCATGCGCGGCCCGGATTCGCCGCCGAGGAGCTCGCGCCAGCGCTGCGGCCTCCATGTGAGCCAGATCAGCCAGGCATAGACCGCCGCCACGACCGCAGGCTTCAGCGCGCGATCCACCGCCAGACTGGTGCTGAAACCCAGAGCGAGGCATGCCAGGATCAGAAGCCAGCCGCGCCGGTCGTTGCGGTCGCGCACCAGCAGATGCAGTCCCAGGGCCGTGAGCGCTGGCGTCAAAATAAGAAACGACAGAAACTCGTTGCGTGGCCCGAACAGCGTGCAATAGCTGCCGCTGAGGATCAGCACGGCAACCGGAAAGACGTTGCGATCCCCGATCGCCGCAATGCGCCAGGCCAGAAGCAGCGTCCCGAGCGCGGCGCCAAGCCTGATGACCATGGCCGCTTTTCCCGGCAGCACGATGCCTAGGCTGTGAAGCAGGGTCGCAAAGTCGGCCTGGTAAAGCCACGCGCCGGAATGAACGTCGCTGAGATGCACCAGCTTCATCACCCAGGCGCGGTATTGATCGACGAGATACCCGGCATCGGCAACCGCGAAGGGCAGCGCAAACCCTGCGGCCAGAGCGGCCGCCATGGCAAGCCGCATGCGCGGCTGCAAGACACCGCAGAGCAGGATCATCACGACCGACAGCGGCTTCACCAGCGCGCTCGCGAACAGCCACAGCGACGCAACGGTCCAGCGCTCCCGCATCATCGCGGCGGCGGCGAGCATCATGCCCGCCGTCATGAATGCCTGCGCCTGGACCTGCTTGAAATTGTACCAGGCGGCCGGAACGTTGATGAGCAGAAGAAAACCCGTCAGAACCACGATGTCCCTGTGAGACTGTTCCGGAAGCAAGGCTTGCAGCAGGCGGTAGCTCGCCCAGCTCAGCAACGCAGCCGACAGCGCCAGGGCGATCATCGCCGCGACGACCGCGTCGAAATACAGGAAAGGCCCCAGAACGGTGAGCGACGCCGGCCAGTAGAGATAGGCGTCGATGCGCGCCGGGTCGTAAAGCGGTTCGCCAGCAAAGAATGTCCGTGCATAGTCGATGTAGACGCCGAATGTCGCGCCGTAGCGCTTCGGACTGACGCCCCAGAGCGCGGCAGCGCACATCGCCAACCATCCGGCCCAGCCGAGCCATGGCAGCCGTTCCAGCGCGGCGACAAACGCATCGCGCCAGTGCGCAATGCGCACACCGGTCCGCGTGTTCTGCAAGCCTGATCCCCCCAGTTTCCCCGAGGTGACCTTATACCAGCCACGGGACCCTTGAAACGCCTTCGCATCAGCCCGGACGGGGTTTGACCCGGCGCGTGGGGGGAGCGGAGACGGGATCGTCCGGCCAGGGATGGCGCGGATAGCGGCCCTTCATCTCCGCCTTTACGGCCTGGTAGCTGCCGCGCCAGAAGCCCGGCAGATCGCGCGTGACCTGCACCGGCCGATGCGCCGGTGACAGCAATTCCACAACCAGCGGCACGCGTCCGCCGGCAATCGCCGGATGCTGGTCGAGGCCGAACAATTCCTGCACCCGGATGGAGATGGTGGGTCCCGCTTCCGCCTCGTAGTCGATCACGGCGCGGGTGCCGGTCGGCGCCGCGAAATGCGTGGGCGCTTCCTCCTCGAGCCGCCGCCGCAAATTCCATGGCAGCAAGCCGGCGATCGCGGTCTCAAGCACGTCGGCCGGCAGAGCCGGTAGTGCCGTCTTGTCGAAAAGCAGCGGCGCCAGCCAGTCGGCGGCGCCGGCGGCCAGCGCCGCATCCGACAAGTCCGGCCACTCCTCGCCTTCCGCCCTGCGCAGGAACATCACCCGGTCGCGCCATTGCGTCAGCGATTTCGTCCAGGGCAGCCGCTGCAAGCCCGCCGACGCAACCGCCTCCGCCAGCTTGCGCGCGGTGTGCTCGTCCGGCGTCACCGCAACGATCTGCTCCGACAAGGCGATGGCGCCCAGGCGGCGGCTCTTGCGCCCCCGCAGGCTCAGGCTCGCCGCATCGACAGTCACGTCGTCGCGCTGTTCGATGTCGTCGGCGAAACGTGTTTCGATGTCGGAGAGCGTGATCGGCGCCGCCAGCAGGATGCGGCTCTGCGCTGCGGTGCCGGTCAGTTCGGCCACCGCAATGAAGGGCTCGCGCGCCAGTCCGGAGGCAGGATCGATCACGGCGCCGCGTCCGTTGGCGAGCAGAAAGCTTCCGCCGCTGCCGCGCGCCTTCGCGATGCGGTCGGGATAGGCCAGCGCCAGAATGACGCCGGGCGTTAACTCTCCTCCCCCCGCAAACGGAGTGAGCGGCGGAGAGGGGTCGGGGGGAGGGTTAGAACTGGCGAGCGCTTCTTCCGCCCAGCGTGACGCCATGCGCCGTGCATCCTCGGCGCGGCGCGAGTGGTCGCGCCGCAGATTGTCGAGCCGGTGCGTGAGATCGACGGCGTCGCCGCCGAGTCCGCGTTCGGTCACCAGCAACGCAATGTCTGCGGCCAGCGCACCGGCGCCTTCGCGCGCCGCATCGATCACCATTCGCGCCAGCCGCGGCGGCAAAGGCAGCGCGCGCACGGCGCGGCCCTCGTCAGTGATGCGGCCGTCGGCGTCAAGCGCGTGCAGTTCAATCAGCAGTTTCTTGGCCTCGGAGAAAGCCGCGCGCGGCGGCGGATCCAGAAACGCCAGCCTGGAAGGATCGCTCACCCCCCATTGCGCCAGATCGAGCGCGAAGGAGGACAGATCGGCGGCGAGAATTTCCGGCCGTGCGAAGGCATCCAACGAATTTGTCTCCGGCTCGTCCCACAAGCGATAACAGACGCCGGGCTCGGTGCGGCCGGCGCGGCCGCGCCTTTGATCGGCAGCGGCGCGCGACACCCGCACCGTTTCCAGCCGCGTGACGCCGACATCCGGCTCGTAGCGCGGCACCCGCGCCAGCCCTGAGTCGATGACCACGCGCACGCCTTCGATGGTGAGCGAGGTCTCCGCGATCGACGTCGCCAGCACGACCTTGCGCCGTCCGGCGGGCGCGGGCGAAATCGCCTGGTCCTGCTCGCGCGCCTCCAGCGCGCCATAGAGCGCAACGACGTCGACCGCGGGATCGGACACGCGCTCCTTCAGAAAGATTTCGGTGCGGCGGATCTCGCCGGCGCCCGGCAGGAACACCAGCAGCGAACCGCTCTCCGCCCGCAGCGCCTTCACCGTCGCCTCCGCCGTCTGCCGCTCGATGGGCGCGCGGGGATCGCGACCGAGATAATGCGTCGCGACCGGAAAGGCGCGGCCTTCGCTTTTCACCACCGGCGCGTCGCCCAGAAGTCTTGCCACCCGCGCACCGTCGAGCGTCGCCGACATCACGAGGATTTTCAGATCCTCGCGCAAACCCTGCTGCGCATCGCGCGCCAGCGCGAGGCCGAGATCGGCGTCGAGCGACCGCTCATGGAATTCATCGAACAGCACCGCCGCGATGCAGGACAATTCCGGATCGTCGAGCACAAGCCGGGTGAAAATGCCTTCCGTGACCACCTCGATGCGCGTCCGGCCCGACACCTTCGAGCCGAACCGCACCCGCAGCCCGACCGTCTCGCCGACCTTTTCTCCGATCGTCTTCGCCATGCGCTCGGCGGCGGCCCGGGCGGCCAGACGGCGCGGCTCCAGCACGACGATCTTCTTGCCCTCGGCCCAGGCTTCCTGTGCCAGCACCAGCGGCACGCGCGTGGTCTTGCCGGCGCCCGGCGGCGCCACCAGAACGGCGGCGTGATGCGCGCGCAGGGCCGCCGTCAGGTCCGGCAGGGCGGCGTCGATGGGAAGCTTTGTGTCGAAATTCATGGCCGCGCCATGACAATCATTTTTGCCGGGCAATATCCACCGCCGCGTGCGCGAAGCGGTTGATTCACAAGCGTCCGCGGCCCACATTCCGGCCATGCCGACAGCCAAATCCGCCGCAAAATCCAAGCCCGCAGCCCGCCCGGCTGCGACATCCGCGCTCGCCTCGGGTCTGAAGAAGGGCGATCACGTATTTCTGGTCGACGGCTCGTCCTACATTTTCCGCGCCTACCACGCCCTGCCGCCGCTGACCCGCAAGTCGGACGGCCTGCAGATCAACGCCGTGCTCGGTTTCTGCAACATGCTGTGGAAGCTCTTGCGCGAGATGAAGCCGGACGAGCGCCCGACTCATCTCGCGGTCGTGTTCGACAAGTCGGAAAAGACCTTCCGCACCGAATTCTATCCGCAATACAAGGCGCACCGGCCGGACGCGCCGGCCGACCTCATTCCGCAATTCGGGCTGATCCGCGAAGCCGTGCACGCCTTCGACATTCCCTGCCTGGAGCAGGCCGGCTACGAGGCCGACGACCTGATCGCGACCTATGCCCGCATCGCCTGCGAGGCCGGCGCCACCGCCACCATCGTGTCGTCCGACAAGGACCTGATGCAGCTCGTGAATGACTGCGTCATCATGTACGACACCATGAAGGACCGGAAGATCGGTCCGGCCGAAGTGGTGGAGAAATTCGGCGTCGGACCGGACAAGGTGATCGAGGTGCAGTCGCTGATCGGCGATTCCACCGACAACGTGCCGGGCGTGCCCGGCATCGGCGTGAAGACCGCGGCGCAGCTCATTTCCGAATACGGCGACCTCGAAACGCTGCTGGCGCGCGCCTCCGAGATCAAGCAGGAGAAGCGCCGGCAGACACTCATCGACAATGCCGAGCAGGCGCGCCTGTCCAAGCGGCTGGTCACGCTCGATCAGAATGTCGCGCTCGACGTGCCGGTCGAGGACCTCGCGGTGCACGAGCCCGACTACAAAAATCTGATCGCCTTCCTGAAGGCGATGGAATTCTCCACCCTGACCCGGCGCGTCGCAGAAGCCGCCGACATCGACGTCTCGCAGATCGAGCCGGATGCGCGACTGGTGTCGGGCGCCGTTATCCCTCCCGTTTCCGAATCCTCACCTCCCCCGCTTGCGGGGGAGGTCGGCCGCGCAGCGGCCGGGAGGGGGCAAGCATCGCCCCAACCCTCCCCCGCAAGCGGGGGAGAGAGAGCAGCGTCAGCCCCCGACGCCCTCACCCCCATCTCCCTTGCCGCCGCGCGCGCCGCGAAAGTCCGCGCCATTCCGGTCGACCGCAGCAAGTATGAAGTCGTGCGCGATCTCGCGCGCCTGAAGGCCTGGATCGAACGCGCGATCGAGGTCGGCTTTGTCGCCATCGACACCGAAACCAACAGCCTCGATCCGATGCAGGCGACATTGTGCGGCTTCTCGCTCGCGGTCGCGCCGAACGAGGCCTGCTATGTGCCGCTGGCGCACCGCAAGGGCGGCGGCGGCGACGGCCTGTTCGATGCCGGCATCGAGGATCACCAGATCCTGGAGAAGGATGCGATCGACGCGATCAAGCCGCTGCTGGAAGACCCCGGCGTGCTGAAGATCGGCCAGAATTTGAAATTCGACTGGCAGATTTTCGCCCAGCGCGGGATTGCCCTCACCCCGCATGACGACACCATGCTGATGTCCTATGTGCTGGACGCCGGCAAGCACGGTCACGGCATGGACGAATTGTCGGAGCTGTGGCTCGGCCACAAACCGATCGCGTTCGGCGAGGTCGCCGGCTCCGGCAAGGCGCGCGTCACCTTCGATTGCGTGGAGATCAACAAGGCCGCCGAATATGCCGCCGAGGACGCCGACGTCACCCTGAGGCTGTGGCAGGTGCTCAAACCCCGGCTCGCCGCCGAGCGCATGACCAGCGTTTATGAGACGCTGGAGCGGCCGATGGTGCCGGTGCTGGCCCGCATGGAAGGCCGCGGCATTTCCATCGACCGGCAGGTGCTGGCGCGGCTGTCGGGCGAATTCGCGCAGGATGCCGCACGGCTGGAAACCGAGATCCAGAAACTCGCGGGTGAGCCGGTCAATCCCGGCAGCCCCAAGCAGCTCGGCGACGTGCTGTTCGGCAAGCTCGGTCTGCCCGGCGGCAGCAAGACCAAGACCGGTGCCTGGTCCACCTCCGCCTCGGTGCTGGAGGATCTCGCCGAAGCCGGACACGAACTGCCGCAGAAGATACTTGACTGGCGGCAGGTCTCGAAGCTGCGTTCGACCTATACCGACGCCTTGCCTAATTTCGTCGATCCGAAAACCCAGCGCGTGCACACGTCCTATGCGCTCGCCGCCACCACCACCGGGCGGCTGTCCTCATCCGAACCCAATCTGCAGAACATCCCGGTCCGCAACGAGCAGGGCCGGAAAATCCGGCGCGCCTTTGTCGCCGTGCCCGGCCACAAGCTGGTCTCGGCGGACTATTCGCAGATCGAATTGCGGCTGCTGGCGGAAGTCGCAGACGTCCCGACATTGCGCCAGGCCTTCCTGGATGGCGTCGACATTCATGCGCTGACCGCGTCGGAAATGTTCGGCGTGCCGGTCAAGGACATGCCGGGCGAGGTGCGGCGCAGAGCAAAGGCGATCAATTTCGGCATCATCTACGGCATCTCGGCCTTCGGGCTCGCCAACCAGCTCGGCATCGCGCGCGAAGAGGCCGGCGCCTATATCAAGAAATATTTCGAGCGTTTTCCCGGCATCCGCGACTACATGGACGAGACCCGCGATTTCTGCCGCCAGCACGGCTATGTCGAGACGCTGTTCGGACGCAAATGCCATTACCCCGACATCAAGGCGAGCAATCCCTCGATCCGCGCCTTCAACGAGCGCGCCGCCATCAACGCGCGGCTGCAGGGCTCGGCCGCCGACATCATCCGCCGCGCCATGGTCCGCATGGATGGCGCGTTAAAGCAGGCGAAGCTGTCGGCGCAGATGCTGTTACAGGTGCATGACGAACTGATTTTCGAGTTGCCGGACAGGGACGTCGAACGCACCCTGCCGGTGGTGAAGAAGGTGATGACCGACGCGCCGCATCCGGCGGTGCAACTGCATGTGCCGCTGCAGGTCGATGCCCGCGCGGCGGATAACTGGGACGAGGCGCATTGACATGACCGCACTGGCGACTAAGCAGACCGACATGACAACGTCCCGCGCCCGCCTCAAGGAGATCATCCGCGCCCGCTCGTTCGGACGCGGCGAGATCAAGCTCGCCTCCGGCCGCACCAGCGATTTCTATTTCAACCTGAAGCCGACCATGCTCGACGCCGAGGGCGCGGCGCTGCTGGCCGAACTCACCGTCGAGGCGCTGGCGAACGAGCGCATCGATTATGTCGGCGGGCTGGAAATGGGCGCGGTGCCGATCGCCGGCGCCATCGCCCAGCTCAGCTTCATGAAGGGCAAGCCGATCCAGGCTTTTTTCGTGCGCAAGAAGCCGAAGGAGCACGGCGCCAAGCTGTCGGTCGAAGGTCTGGCGCCCGGCGAAAGCCTGAGGGGCAAGCGCGTCGTGGTGGTGGAAGACGTGACCACCACCGGCGGTTCCGCCATCAAGGCAGTGGACGCGGTGAAGGATGCCGGCGGCGAGGTCGCCTTCGTGTTCACGATGGTGGACCGCGAGGAAGGCGCCGCGGAGACGTTCCGGAATGCCGGTATCGCGTTCCGCTCGCTCTATCGCGCCGCCGAGTTCCTCGGCAACTAGATTTGCCATATTCCCCAGCGATCCTCGTCACGCGCCGTTAACAGCGGCGCTTTATCCTGCCTGACTGAACCCGGCCCGGCCGCCCGGCGACCAATCGGCGGGAAGCAACCTTTCCGTCCCGGCCGCGTTGTTCCGGACGCAACAGGGTTGCGTGTGAAGGGATTTTGACGTGACTGCATTCCGTCACCGCTGCGCAAGCCTTGCGCGCCCGGGCCTTCTGGCCGTGGTGGCGCTGGCCGCCGGTATCCTGATCAGCCCGGCTCCCGCGTCCGCGCAAAATTTCTTCGATCTTCTGTTCGGCGGCTTCCGACGCTCGGCGCCGCCCCCGCCGCCGCCCTCCTATCCCGACCCGCTTTTTGATCAAGGCGATCCGCGCGACGGCTACCCGCGCGCCGATTACGGCGGCGGACCCTCGGTCGCCTATTGCGTGCGCACCTGCGACGGCCGCTTCTTCCCGATCCGGGCCGGCAATCCGGCCGAGATCTGCGAGTCGTTCTGCCCGGCGGCACAGACCCGGATTTTTTCCGGCAGCAAGATCGACCATGCCGTGTCGCATGACGGCCGCAGCTATCGCGAATTGCCGAACGCGTTTCTCTATCGCGAGAAGCTGGTCGATGGCTGCACCTGCAACGGCAAGGACCCGTTCGGCCTGGCGCGCATCGACGTGCGCGAGGATCCGACCTTGCGTCCCGGCGACATCGTCGCGACCGGCAAGGGTCTGATGCAGACATCGGCGCGGCGCGACGGCGAACTCGCCTTCACGCCGATCAGCGGTGACCTGCGCAAGCGGCTGTCGGACATCAAGGTCGCGCCCGCGCATGACAGCGAGGCCGGCGACACGATTCCGGGTTACGAAGGATTCAAGCAGTCGCAGGCCGCGCAGGGTTTGCGGCCTCAGATCTCCAGATAGGAGATGACGTCGTCCGCCAGCGACAGCGACGAGGTGAGCCCCGGCGATTCGATCCCGAACAGATTCACCAGTCCCGGCATCTTGTGCTCGGCCGGTCCTTCGATCATGAAATCGGCGGGCGGCTGGCCCGGCCCGGTCAGTTTCGGGCGAATCCCGGAATAATCCGGGATCAGCATGTCATCCGCAAGCGCGGGCCAGTAGGTGCGGATGCGCGCATAGAACGACGCCGCGCGCGCAGGATCGACGTCGTAATTTTCCTCGTCAATCCATTCCACGTCCGGCCCGAAGCGCATGCGGCCCGCGAGATCCAGCGTGACATGCACGCCGAGGCCGCCATCGACCGGCGTCGGATAGATCAGGTGCGAGAACACCGGCCGGCCGGAATAGCTGAAATAATTTCCCTTCGCGAGCACCAGCCGCGGAATGCGCTGCACCGGATAGCCTTCGATATTGTGCGCCAGCGCCTGCGCATGCAGGCCGGCGGAATTGATCACCGCGTCCACGTCGAGCGTACCGGGATCATCGCCGCCGAAATGCACCCGCCAGGTCTGGCCGTCGCTCGCGAGGCGTTCGACCGGCGTGTTGAACGCGACCACCCCGCCATGATTTTCGAGATCGCCCTGCAGCGCGAGCATGTAGGCATGCGCATCGATGATTCCGGTCGAGGGCGACCACAACGCCGCGACGCAGGACAGGTCCGGCTCCATCGCGCGCGCCGCATTGCCGCCGAGAAATTCCAGATCGTCGACGCCGTTCTTCAGGCCCTGCGCATGGATCTGTTCCAGCCGCCCGCGCTCGGCCTCGTTGGTGGCGACGATCAGCTTGCCGCAGCGCTTGTGCGCGACTCCATGCGCCGCGCAGAATTCGTACAGCATGCGGTTGCCGCGTGGACAATGCCGCGCACGCCGCGAACCGGACGGGTAATACATGCCGGCATGAATCACCTCACTGTTGCGCGAGGAGATGCCGGTGCCAATCGCGGCAGCGGCCTCGGCGACGATGACATCATGCCCTTTGCGAGCCGCCGCGCGCGCAATGGCAAGGCCGACCACACCGGCGCCGATGACAAGGACTTGCATGAACCCGCTCTGGACCCGTTCCTCAGCCCACCGAGCCGTAAACTTTCTGCGGCAGCCAGAGCACCAGTTCCGGCCAGATGAAAACAATGGCAACCATGATCAGTTGCAGGATAACAAACGGAATGATGCCGCGATAGATATGCGTGGTGGTGATGTCCTTCGGGACTACGCCCTTCAGGTAGAACAACGAGAATCCGACAGGCGGCGTGAGGAACGAGGTCTGCAGGCAGACCGCAAAGACAACGACGAACCAGACCAGATTGAAGCCGAGATCCTTCACCACCGGAGCAACCAGCGGCAGGATGATGAGAACGATTTCCAGCCAGTCCAGGAAAAATCCGGAAATGAACGTGATGAACAGGATGAAAATCAGGATTCCGGTCGACCCGAACGGCAATCCCTTCAGCAAATGAGCGATGAATTCGTCGCCGCCGAGCGAGCGCATGACCAGCGCGAAGGCGGTGGCGCCGAGAAAGATGCCGAAGATGAAGGCCGTGGTCAGCGCCGTCTCGATGCCGACCTGCCGGATCACCTTCAGGTTCAGCCGCTTGTTGAAGAATGCGAGCAGCGTCGCGCCGAAGGCGCCGACGCCCGATGCTTCGCTCGGTGTGGCGAAGCCGGTGAAGATGGTGCCCAGCACCGCGATGATCAGTGCCGCCGTGGGGACCGTGGCAAGGATCGCGCCCCAGATTTCACGGCCGGTCAGCGGCTCGGCCTCGGGCGGCGCGGGCGCCATGTCCGGCCGGACCAGGCCGACAATGATGACATAGACGAGGTACAGAAACCCGAGCGCCACCCCCGGGACCACTGCACCCATGAACAGATCGCCGACCGAGATCGAGAGCTGATCGGCCATGATCACCAGCATGATGGAGGGCGGGACGAGAATGCCGAGCGTGCCGGCGGCCGCAACCACGCCGGAGGCGAGTTCCTTGGAATAATTCTGCCGCATCATGATCGGGATCGACAGCGTGGCCAGCAGCACCACCGACGCGCCGACGATGCCGGTGGAGGCCGCGAGCAGAATGCCCATCAGCACCACCGTGATGGCAAGGCCGCCCCGCATGCCGCGAAAGACGCGGACGAAATTCGTCATCATCTTTTCGGCCACGCCCGAGCGGTCGAGCATCAGGCCCATGTAAACGAACATGGGCAAGGCGACGAGCACCCAGTTCGCCATGGTGGCGAAGATGCGGTCCACGATGATCGCAAAATTGCCCCAGCGCGTGAGCAGGAACGTGTCGACGCCAAAATAATCGTGCAGCAGAATCCCGCCAGCGGTGAAAATGAGCGACAGGCCGCCCAGCGTCCACGCGATCGGGTAACCCAGAAAGATCGACGCGATGAACGTGACGAGAAATGCGACGACAATGATCTCGTAGACTTCCATATCCCTGCCCCGCAGCGCGTCGCGTTATGTTTTCAGTCGAAGGGCGGCGACCACCCGTGACAGGCGCGAGACCGCGGCCATGGCGAGGAGGAGAAACGTCGCAGCCAGGAATGCCTTGATGACGAAGCGATACGGCAATCCGTCGGGCGCCGAGGAAATCTCATGAATCGTATAGGACTGCGTCGCATAGGGCACGGCGTGCAGCAGGACAAACAGCGAGAACGGCAGAAGAAAGAACGTCAGGCCGAAGGCCTCGATCCAGAGCCTGCGCCGCAGCGGCCAATGTTCGGCCAGCACATCGATGCGGACGTGACGCTCCCGGACCTCCGCGAACGGAATCGCGAGCATGAATCCGATTCCGTAGAGATGCCATTGCATCTCTTCCATCTTGATCGAGCCGAGACCGAAGGCGTAGCGCTGCACCACCTGATACACGATCAGGAGCATCAGCGCGGTCCATATCCATGACGACGCCTCTCCGACGCCGGTGATGATGGCGTCGAGAAAACGCGAAAGGCGGGTTACAGGAAGCCGAAGTCCGGACGGCCCCATAACGGGGCCGTCCGCCGCGGATTGCGGGATCGTCATTTCAGTCGCCGATTATTTGAAGTCGCGCGGGAGATAGCCGAACTCCTTCCACTTCTGGTTCTGCTCCATGAAGGCGAGCTGGCTGTCATAGACTCTCTTGAACAGAGGGTTGGCGGCGGACTTTTCCGCCATGACTTTCTTGGTTGCGGTCTGGAAGACCTTGAGCAGTTGCGCGTTGACCTGCTTGACCTGCACGCCTTCCTTCTCGAACTTCGCCAGCGTCTTGCCTTGCAGCGCTTCCGATTTCGCAAGCGCGATGGTGACGGCCGCCGTGCAAGTCGTCTCGATGATCGCCTGCGTGGACGGCGAGATCTTGTTCCAGGCCGCCAGGTTCACATACAGATACTGGTTGGTCGACGGCTGATGCCAGCCCGGCATGTAGTAGTATTTCGCGACCTTGTAGAAACCGAGCTGCTCGTCGACCGTCGGCAGCGAGAACTCGGTGCCGTCCAGAACGCCCTTCTCCAGCGCCTGGAACAGTTCGCCGCCCGGCAACAGCGTCACCGAGGCGCCGACTTCCTTGTAGATGTCGCCGCCATAGCCGGCCGCGCGGAATTTCAGTCCCTTGATGTCTTCAGCCGAATTGATTTCCTTGCGGAACCAGCCGGCGCCTTCCGGCCCGATCGTCCCACAGAAGATCGGATAGACGTTATGCGGCTTGAAAACCTCGCGCAGCAATTCGTTGCCGCCGCCGAAATACATCCAGGCCATGAATTCCGGCGACTCCATCCCGAACGGAACGGCGCCGAACAGCGCTGCGGCCGGCACTTTGCCGACCTCGTAGCCCATCCAAGTATAGCCGGCTTCGGCCTTGCCTTCCGAGACGGCATCGAACACCGCCAGTGCCGGGACCAGCTTGCCCGGCTCGAAAATCTGCAGCTTGATGCGGCCGCTGGACATCTTGTCGAGCTGTTGAGCGACCCACGGCATGGCATCGCCGAGCGCAACGAGATTTGATCCGAAAGCCATCGGCACCGGCCAGCGTACGGCGTCGATCTGTTGCGCCTGCGCTGTGGTGACGGAAAGCAGAACCGCGGCGCTTGCCGCGGCCGAACTGAACCATTTCATCTGGATGTCCTCCCTGACGAGTAAGATCCGCACGGCTTCTTTGCTGGCCGCTTGTCCGGGCGGTGCCCGGATCGTGGACAAAGCTTAGCCTGCCTGTTCAAGTCGTGGAAGCACGACCAAGGGCAATTCCGGCGGCACGTCACTTTGCTTAAATCGGAAGATGGGGTTGTGCCCGAGTGGGCCGTCTCGGGCGAGCCGGACCGGCGCGTGGAAGACGGCTGTCATGTGAGACGCAATTTTGACGTCTCTGAAGTTCAGGCTGCATTCATTGGCAATCGGAACAAATGGGACGAGTCCCGGTTGCATCTCGGGGCGACCCCGCAGGGGATGTGTGTGGTCATGATGAGTATGCGTGCGATTGCGGCAGCGTTGTTGTTCGCGGCCCTTTGGGCGGCGGGCGCCGCCGCCGAGCCCCAGAAACGCGGCCCGGCCGAGTCAGCCCCCGCCCGTCCGGCCCCCGCTGCCCGTCCCGCGCCGGCACCCCGCGCCGCCGCCCCGCGGCCCGCCGCTCCACGCATGGCCGCCCCGCCGCGCGCCGCGCCCTTTCAGCGCGCCGCTCCACCGCCGCGCATGGCCGCGCCGCAACGCGCAGGGCCGCAGCGTCAGGCCCGGCCGCGCCTTGCCCCGCCGCCGCGCGCGGCCGGCCGTTCCGCACCCGACATGCGGCCGCGCACCGTCGAGCGCCGTCAGCAACGCATCGAGCAGCGCGCGGTGCGGCAACAGCACAGACTCGAGCGCCGTCAGGACGCCCGGCGTGCGGTTCAACCGCCATCGCCTGCCGCGCGCCGCGTCCAGGACCGGCAGATCCAGGCGCAGGACCGCCGCCAGCTTCGCCAGTTGCAGGCCAGGCAGCGGCAGAACTTGCGCGGCAGAAATCTCAGCCGCGCCGAACGCCAGCAATTGCGCGTGCAACAGCGCCAGCAGTTGCAAAACCTGCGCGCTCAGCAGCGCGATCAGCGCCGCCAGGCATTGCAGACGCAGCGCCGGCCCGCGCTCGACCAGAACCAGAACGCGCGCGAGCAGCGACGTTTCGATCGTCGCAATATCGAGGCGGCGCGTCAGGGCCGCTTCGCCTCGCGCTTCCACAATCGCGCCGACCGCCGCGAGGCGCGGCTGGCGCGGGTCGCCGCGCGCCAGGCCTGGCGCCTCGGCCGTCGCGCCGCCTTCGTGGCCTGGCTTGGTCCGGTGTTCTACCCCTACGCCTATTCCGACATTTTCGAATACACCTATTGGCCCTACGCCTATGACGAGGCCTACTGGGCCTATGTGTATGACGATTTTTTCGATGGCGTGTTCTGGGGTTATGGAAATCCCTATATCGCTTACGAGTCCGGGCCGGTCGTCGCGACGACGGGCAGCGCGCCGCCGCGTGGTCTGCCGCCGCGCGGCGCCTCGCAATCTGCCGCGCAGCTTTGCGGCGATCCCGGCAAGGGCATCACGGCATGGCCGTTCGCGCAGATCGAGCAGACGGTCAAACCGAATGAAGATCAGAAGCGCCTGCTGGGAGATCTGAAGCGCGCTGCCGCTGAAGCTGCCGCGGCTTACAAGGCGTCCTGCGACGATGAGATCGCCCTGACGCCGACCGGCCGCCTCGCCGCCATGGCCCGCCGCGTGGAAGCGACCTTGCGCGCGATCCGGATCGTGCGTCCCGCGCTCGATGCGTTTTACAACGCGCTGAGTGACGAGCAGAAGGCGCGCTTCACCAATATGGGGCCTGAGGAGATCGGCGCCGACGAGCGCAAGCGCGCCTTGCGCGAGCCTGCGCAGGCCGCACAGTCCTGCGGCGATCCCAAGGCCGGCCTGGTCGATCTGCCGATGCAGGAGATCGAGGACACGATCCGGCCCACGGACACTCAGCGCGACAAGTTCGACAAGCTCAGCCTCGCCACCCACAGCGCGGCCGATCTGCTGCAGGCGGCGTGTCCGGATTCCATTCCGCTCACGCCCTCCGGACGCCTGGAGGCGATGGAGACGCGGCTCGATGCATTGGCGCAGGCGGCGAAGACCATTCAGCCGGCGCTGGCGGATTTCTATGCCTCGCTGACCAACGAGCAGAAGGCGCAATTCAACGCGCTTGGGCGTCGGGCGCAGCGCGCGAACTGACAGCGATATCTCACAAACAAGAAAGGGCGGCCTCGCGGCCGCCCTCCTGCATTCGCAGCGACCGAAGTTACTCCGCCGCCAGCCGCACTTCCGGCGCCGCGGCGCGGACATCGGCGTCGACCTTGTCCTCGAACTTCACGAAATTGTCCTGGAACATCTTCACCAGATCGCGCGCGGTCCTGTCGAACTCGGCCTTCTCTTTCCAGGTCTTCATCGGATAGAGCAGATGCGGCTCGATGCCCGGCACCGAGGTCGGCACCGAGAATCCGAAATACGGATCGGTGCGGAACGAGGCGTTCTTCAGCGAGCCGTCGAGCGCGGCGGTGACCAGCGCGCGCGTCGCCTTGATCGGCATGCGGCGGCCGACGCCGTACTTGCCGCCGGTCCAGCCCGAGTTCACAAGCCAGCAATCGACGTTGTGCTCGGTGATGTACTTGCGGAACAGGTTGCCGTACTCGGCCGGCGGACGCGGCAGGAACGGCGCGCCGAAGCAGGTCGAGAATTCCGGCTGCACGCCGACCAGACCCTTCTCGGTGCCGGCGACCTTGGCGGTGTAGCCGGACAGGAAATGATACATCGCCTGCGCCGGCGTGAGCTTGGCGATCGGCGGCATCACGCCATAGGCGTCGGCGGTCAGGAAGATCACGTTCTTCGGATGACCGGCGCAGCCGGTGCGCGAGGCATTCGGGATCGATTCCAGCGGATAGGCCGAGCGGGTGTTCTCGGTCTTGGAAATGTCGGTGTAGTCGGGCACGCGCGTGACCGGATCGAACCCGACATTTTCAAGAATCGCGCCGAAGCGGTTGGTGGCGTCCCAGATCTGCGGCTCGTTCTCGTGCGAAAGGTCGACGGTCTTGGCGTAGCAGCCGCCCTCGAAATTGAAGATGCCGTTCGGACCCCAGCCGGTCTCGTCGTCGCCGATCAGGATGCGGTTGGGATCGGCCGAGAGCGTGGTCTTGCCGGTGCCGGACAGGCCGAAGAACAGCGCGCTGTCGCCGCCATGGCCGACATTGGCCGAGCAATGCATCGGCATCACGTTCTGCGCCGGCAGATAGAAATTGAGCGTGGTGAACACCGACTTCTTCATCTCGCCGGCATAGGACGAGCCGCAGATCAGCACGATCTTGCGGGTGAAGTCGATCGCCACCATGGTATCGGAGCCCTCGCGTCCGCCATGGCGCTTGGGATCCGGCCGGAACGACGGCAGATCGATGATGGTCAGCTCGGGCGCAAACCCTTCCAGCTCGAACTGGTTCGGACGGATCAGCAGGGTGCGGATGAACAGCGAGTGCCAGGCGAGCTCGGTATAGACGCGCACCTTGATGCGATAGGTCGGATCGGCGCCGCCATAGAGGTCCTGCGCGAACAGGCTCTTGCCTTTGCAGTGCGCCAGAAAATCCTGGTACAGGTTTTCGAAATGCTCTTTCGAGAGCTTGCGGTTGCCGTCCCACCAGACCGACTTCTCGGTCAGCGCATCGACCACCGTGTGCTTGTCCTTGGGAGAGCGTCCGGTGTGGTGGCCGGTTTCCGCGCAGAGCGCGCCGCCCGCCACGATCTGGGCCTCGCCGGCCTTGACGGCGTGCTCGTAAAGCGGCGCATCGGTCAAATTCCAATGGACGGCTGCGAGATCCTTCAGACCGAACTTGTCGGCGCCGAAAGCCTTGTTCCTTACGCCCGTTTCCTGCACGGATGTCCTCCCGAAACGCATCCGGCCCCTGGCGGGCCGGACTTCAGATGTGCCGCGATGGCTGGCAAAAGATTATAGCGCCCCTGCCCGGGGCGCGCGACCTCATAAAGCCTGGGCGCGGCCCTGCCAAGCGGTTTGATATTTCATGGTTTCAGCGGCCGTTCGTTGCGATGCATCAAACCCCGCTGCGACGGCAAACCGGACAAATCCGTACATTCACCCTGTCCGCGCCGCGTCTGCCAGTTGTTTCAGCACCGCTCTTAACGGTCCTGCGCCGGTGATGCGTTGCGGAAATGCGAGGCGCAGCGCGACGCGGCCGTTCTGCAGTTCCATACCGTCGGGATCGAAGCCGGCGCATTTCCAGTCGCCGTCCGGCGCGCCGAGCAAGCGCGTCGCGTAGAGCCGCAGCGCATCGGCGTGATCCTCGTTCATGTGTGCGACGGCGCCGGCCTCGGCCGCCAGCAGTTCATCGGCGCCGGAAAGATCGGTCAGCAGATCGGCGGGCGTGAGATCGACGATGCGGCCAAAACCGGCGACCAGATGCGCATGCGCGATCTCGATCCGGTAGAAACTGAAATCCGCAAAGCCCGCGAACATCTCCGATTCCGGCTGGCGCGTGAGATAGCGCAGCCGGTCGTGCTCGTTCCCGGTGACTGCCGCGCGGCCGCTCAGCGTCACGCGCGCGCCCTGCAGCGGATCGCCTTCCTTGCGCTCGTCCAGCATGAGCGACACGCGGTTGTCGGCGAGAATGTTGCGGGTGTGCAGCGCGAGCCTGGAAATCAGCAGCAGCGGCGCGCCGTCGGCGGCGGTCGCGATATTGACCAGCGAGCAATAAGGATCGCCCGATCCCGGAGTCAGGGTGGCGAGGGCGCCCGAGCGGCTCTCCCGCAAGAGCTTGCGGGCGGCGACCCTGGGGTCGAAATCGGCGTTTGGCTGCATATTTGAGTGCCTTCTGGCCGCGCCCGTTAACCTTTGTCAAAAATCGGACGCGGGGAACCATTTGGGACTAGAATAGTCATCCTTGCAGAATCATATAGTTGTTGCCGAATAGTCACATTTCGGCCCAGCTTTGCAGGCTTCACAGCCCGGGGATCATTTTTACCGCATTGGAACAGGGCTCATGCCGACCATCGCTCTCGTCGACGACGATCGCAACATTCTGACATCCGTGTCCATCGCGCTGGAAGCCGAAGGCTACCGGATCATGACCTACACGGATGGTGCGTCGGCGCTCGATGGTTTCTCGACATCAAGATGCCGCGCATGGACGGCATGGAGCTTCTGCGCCGCGTGCGCCAGAAGACCGACATGCCGGTGATCTTCCTCACCTCCAAGGACGAGGAAATCGACGAATTGTTCGGCCTCAAGATGGGCGCCGACGATTTCATCCGCAAACCGTTTTCGCAACGCCTGCTGGTCGAACGCGTGAAGGCGATCCTGCGGCGCGGCGGCCCGAAGGACGGTACGGCGCCGAAGGAAGTCGACACCGCCAAGGTCCTCGAGCGCGGATTGCTGCGCATGGACCCCGAACGTCACACCTGCACCTGGAAGGGTGAGGCGGTGACGCTCACGGTGACCGAATTCCTGATCCTGCAGGCCCTGGCCAGCCGGCCGGGCGTGGTGAAGAGCCGCAACGCCCTCATGGATGCCGCCTATGACGATCAGGTCTATGTCGATGACCGCACCATCGACAGCCACATCAAGCGGCTGCGCAAGAAATTCAAGGTGGTGGACGACGATTTCGAGATGATCGAAACCCTTTACGGCGTTGGTTACCGCTTTAAGGAAGGCTGATAAAAGCGTCTGACACGACCGGCCGCCCTGCGCTAAAATGCGGTCTTGCGTGTGAGCGGGGCGCACGGATCACAGCAGGCAGACGCCACGACGTGCTCGACCGAACCAAGACCATTGCAGCGGAAGCCGCCGAGGCGCACAGCCGAAGCGAAGCCGTGACCGGCGCCGGCAAGGATTCCGGCCGGCTGCGGCGCTATTGGCGGACCATTGTCGGCCAGTCATCCTCGAGTCTCACCCGCCGCATCGTCATGCTGAACGTCGCCGGGCTCCTGGCGCTGGTCATCGGCATTCTCTACCTGTCGCAATCGCGCGCGTTTTTCATCGAGGCGCGCGTGCAAAGTCTTCTTGTCCAGGCCGACATCATCGCCGGCGCGATCGCCGCCTCCGCGACGGTCGAAACCGATTCCATCACCCTCGATCCCGACAAGCTGCTCGAATTGCAGGTGGGCGAATCCTATGGGCCGTCGGATGAAGCGCTCGGCGCATTTGAATTCCCGATCAATCCCGAACGCGTCGCGCCGGTGCTGCGACGGCTGATTTCGCCGACCAACACCCGCGCGCGCATCTACGATCACGATGGCGTGCTGCTGCTCGACAGCCGCAGTCTGTATGGGCGCGGCGACGTGCTGCGGTTCGATCTGCCGGCGCCGGGCGCAGAGAAGCCGGGCTTCCTGGAGAAGCAGTGGAATTCCGTGCGCAAATGGCTCGCGCGCGGCGACCTTCCGGTCTACCAGGAACTCGGCGCGGAGAACGGCAAGGGCTATCCTGAAGTTGCCGCCGCTCTGGCCGGACAGAAAGCCAGCGTCGTGCGCATCAATGCGCGCGGCGAAGTGATTGTCTCGGTAGCGGCGCCGGTGCAGCGCTTCCGCGCCGTGCGCGGCGCGATCCTGCTGTCCACGCAGGGCGCCGACATCGACCAGATGGTGGAAGCCGAGCGGCTCGCGATCTTCAAGGTGTTTTTGGTCGCCGCGGCGGTGATGGTGATCCTGTCGATGCTGCTGGCGCGCACCATTGCGGGTCCGATGCGGCGACTCGCCGAGGGCGCCGAGCATGTCCGCCGCCGCATCCGCTCGCGCGTCGAGATTCCGGATTTCACCAAGCGCGGCGACGAGATCGGGCATCTCTCCGGCACCCTGCGCGACATGACCAATGCGCTCTACAGCCGCATCGAAGGCATCGAGAGCTTCGCCGCCGACGTCGCGCACGAACTGAAAAATCCGCTGACCTCGCTGCGGTCGGCGGTGGAGACGCTGCCTCTGGCCAAGACCAAGGACAGCCAGGAGCGGCTGCTCGCGGTCATCCAGCACGACGTCAAGCGGCTGGACCGCCTGATCTCCGACATTTCCGACGCCAGCCGCCTGGATGCCGAATTGCAGCGGCAGGAAACCGCGCCGGTCGATCTCTATCAATTGCTCACCACCGTCGTCAGCGTTGCCAACGAGGTGCGCCACGACGCCGGAGTCTCGGTGTCGCTCACCTTCGAGGGCGGCGGCCCGTCGTCCTTCATGATCCCGGGGCATGATTCCCGGATCGGACAGGTCATCGACAATCTGATCGAAAATGCGCGCTCCTTCTCCTCCGCCGGCGGCACGGTGCGCGTCAATGCGCGGCGCATCAAGAACGAGGTCGAGATCATCGTCGACGACGACGGACCCGGCATCCGGCCCGATGCGTTCGAGAAAATCTTCGAGCGTTTCTATACCGACCGCCCGCACCAGGGCTTCGGGCAGAATTCGGGCCTCGGCCTGTCGATTTCCAAGCAGATCCTCGAGGCGCATGGCGGCAGGATTCACGCGGAAAACCGGCTCGGCGTTCCCACCCATGACGGCGCCGCGCCGCTGGTGCTTGGCGCCCGTTTCACGGTGCGCCTGCCGGCGATGTGATCGTGAGCGACAGCCCGACCATCCATGCGTCGGCGGTTCTCGCGGGTGCGCGCGCCGTGCTCATTCGCGGTCCGTCCGCCTCGGGAAAATCGCGGCTGGCGCTGGCGCTGATCGAGGCCGGCCTCGCCGGATCCCTGCCTTTCACACGTCTGGTGACGGATGACCGCGCGCATGTCGCGCCGGCAAGCGGCCGGCTGCTTATCCGCCCGCCCGATCCGCTCCGGGGCCTGATTGAGATCCGCGGTCTCGGCGTGAGGAAAATGCCGTTCGAGCCGGTCGCCGTGGCGGGATGGGTGGTCGATCTGGCTGCGCCGGACGCCGACCGGCTGCCGCAACCCGAGGCGGAAAAAGCCGTGATCGCTGGGGTCGAGCTTACGCGACTTGCGGTCGCATCCGGCATCGATCCCCTGCCCCTTGTTCTGGCGGCCTTGCGGAATAGCTGAGGAAAAAGCCCGGGGCGGCGCCGAGGGAGACCTGGAAGGCGGTTAATCCGCCTCCCTCTCGTAAAATCCTGCGCAGACCCTATTTACCGCAATGCAACATGAGCGTTTAATCCCGCTCCCAGCCCCTTGCAAAGGGGTTTTGGATGGTCAAGATGAGCGCCCTTTCGTGCGGCGCAACCATCGCGCCCGCCGGAGTTCTTCATGATCGGCCTCGTACTCGTTACCCACGGTCGTCTCGCCGTGGAATTCCGCTCAGCCCTGGAACACGTCGTCGGTCCGCAGCAGCAGATCGAAGCCGTGACCATCGGACCCGACGATGACGTCGAGCAGCGGCGCAAGGATATCGTCGAAGCCATCAAGCGCGTGGACACCGGCGACGGCGTCGCCGTGTTGACCGACATGTTCGGCGGCACGCCCTCCAATCTCTCGATTTCCTGCATGAGCCGGCCCAAGGTCGAGGTCATCGCCGGGATCAATCTTCCCATGCTGGTGAAGCTCGCCAAGGTGCGCAGCGAATGTCCGCTGCCGGAAGCGGTAGCGGCGGCGCAGGAAGCCGGGCGCAAATACGTCACGATCGCAAGCCGGGTGCTTGCCGGCAAATGAGCGACGCAGACGGCAGCGGCATCGTCCGGGTGCTGGAAATCACCAATAAAAAGGGACTGCACGCCCGTGCTTCCGCGAAATTCGTGCAGATGGTCGAACGCTTCGAGGCCGAGGTGAAAGTCACCCGCGCCGGCGAAACCGTGGGCGGCGACTCGATCATGGGCCTGATGATGCTGGCCGCCGGACACGGCACCTCGATCACGGTCGAGGCCTGGGGCAAGGACGCCGCCGAAGTGATGGACGCGATAGCCGGCCTGATCGGCGACCGCTTCGGCGAGGAAGACTGAGCGCGACGCCGCGAAATGATTTAGCGTCAGTGACGATTTTCCAGGGAGCCAATTGCCATGACGATCCCGCCCAAAAGCTCGACCGCCGATACCATCAGCCGGCAGACCGCAGGCGCCAAGCCGACGGCCGGAGCCAAGCAAACCGCCTCGGTGCGCTATGTCGACCGGCCGGACTGCGAGGAAACCTTCGCCGATTCCGTCAACAGCGTGTTCTTCGACGGCCAGACCATGCGCATTGAGTTCGGCGTCACCCGCATGGACGAAATGAAAAAGGATGCCGCCGTGACCGGGCGCCGCTATCCGGCCTGCCGTCTGGTGCTGCCGCCCGCCGCCGCCATCGAATTGATCAACAAGATGCAGCAAACCGCGGCCGCCCTGGAACAGGCCGGGATCGTCAAGCAGAACCGCAAGGATGGTGGCCCGGCCGCCCCCTGAGCCTGCTTTAAGCTTTTGGAAATCACATAAAGAAATCTTTATATCCTGATTGCGGCCGGGCCTGGGGCCTGCTATAGCCTGCGCCCGAAGGCGGCTGCGGGAGCGTGATCCCGCCTGCCGTCACTTTCCAAACAAGGATCCCTGAGGACATGACCGCAGCAGCGAAGAAAGCCGGCTTTTCCGATTACATCGTCAAGGACATCGGGCTCGCCGAATTCGGCCGCAAGGAAATCTCGCTCGCCGAGACCGAGATGCCCGGCCTGATGGCGACCCGCGAAGAGTACGGCCCGAAGCAGCCGCTGAAGGGCGCGCGCATCGCAGGCTCCCTGCACATGACCATCCAGACCGCGGTTCTGATCGAAACGCTGGTCGCGCTCGGCGCCGACGTGCGCTGGGTGTCGTGCAACATCTATTCGACCCAGGACCACGCCGCCGCCGCGATTGCCGCCGCCGGCATTCCGGTCTTCGCGGTAAAAGGCGAGACGCTGAAGGATTACTGGGACTACACCGCCAAGCTGTTCGACTGGCACGGCGGCGGCACGCCCAACATGATCCTCGACGACGGCGGCGACGCCACCATGTACGTCCATCTCGGCCTGCGCGCGGAGAACGGCGACACCGCCTTCCTCGACAAGCCGGGCTCCGAGGAAGAAGAGGTGTTCTTCGCGCTGCTCAAGAAGCAGCTGAAGGAAAAGCCGAAGGGCTATTTCGCGGAGATGGCGAAGAACATCAAGGGCGTGTCGGAAGAGACCACCACCGGCGTGCACCGTCTCTACGACATGCAGAAAGCCGGCACGCTGCTCTGGCCCGCCATCAACGTCAACGACAGCGTCACCAAATCGAAATTCGACAATCTCTATGGCTGCCGCGAATCGCTGGTCGACGGCATCCGCCGCGGCACCGACGTCATGATGTCGGGCAAGGTGGCGATGGTCGCGGGCTTCGGCGACGTCGGCAAGGGCTCGGCCGCATCTCTGCGTCAGGCCGGCTGCCGCGTGATGGTCTCCGAAATCGATCCGATCTGCGCCTTGCAGGCGGCGATGGAAGGCTACCAGGTCGTGACCATGGAAGACGCCGCGCCCCAGGCAACAAGGACATCATCACGATCGAGCACATGCGCGCGATGAAGGATCGCGCCATCGTCTGCAACATCGGCCACTTCGACAACGAGATCCAGATCGCCTCGCTGAAGAACATGAAGTGGGACAACATCAAGCCGCAGGTCGACGAGATCACCTTCCCGGACGGCCACCGCATCATCCTCTTGTCGGAAGGCCGGCTGGTGAATCTCGGCAACGCCATGGGCCACCCGAGCTTCGTGATGTCGGCGTCGTTCACCAACCAGACGCTGGCGCAGATCGAATTGTGGGCGAACAACAAGGACGGCAAATACAAGAAGGAGGTCTATGTGCTGCCGAAGTCGCTCGACGAGAAGGTCGCGATGCTGCACCTGTCGAAGATCGGCGTGAAGCTGACCCAGCTGCGCCCCGACCAGGCGAGCTATATCGGCGTGAAGCCGGAAGGCCCGTTCAAGAGCGATCATTACCGCTACTGAGCCGAAACCTTTTCGCGCACTCGGAATCCCTCTCCCCTTGTGGGAGAGGGTGCGAGTTGTGAGCGCAGCGAACAATGAGCCGGGTGAGGGGTTACGACCTCTCTGGCGGCCGGACCCCTCACCCGCCCTCGCTTCGCTCGGGCACCCTCTCCCACAAGGGGAGAGGGTAAGTGCGCCTTGCCGCACCGCAAACCCGGTGCTATCTGCCCGCCATGACTGCCGCCCCCATCAGGAACATCCGCAATTTCTCCATCGTCGCCCATATCGACCATGGAAAATCGACTTTGGCCGACCGGCTGATCCAGCTCACGGGCGGGCTCGACGCGCGCGAGATGGCGGGCAAGGAGCAGGTGCTCGACTCGATGGACATCGAGCGCGAGCGCGGCATCACCATCAAGGCGCAGACCGTCCGCCTCGACTACAAGGCCAGGGACGGCCAGACCTACATCCTCAACCTGATCGACACGCCGGGACATGTCGACTTCGCCTATGAGGTGAACCGCTCGCTCGCCGCCTGCGAAGGCTCGCTGCTGGTGGTGGACGCCTCGCAGGGCGTGGAGGCGCAGACGCTCGCCAACGTCTATCACGCGCTCGACGCCGGCCACGAGATCGTGCCGGTGCTGAACAAGGTCGATCTGCCCGCCGCCGAGCCGGACAAGATCAAGAAGCAGATCGAGGACGTGATCGGCCTCGACGCCTCCGACGCGCTGATGATTTCGGCCAAGACCGGCCTTGGCGTGCCCGACGTGCTGGAAGCCATCGTCACCCGCCTGCCGCCGCCCAAGGGCGACCGCGACGCCACGCTCAAGGCGCTCCTGGTCGATAGCTGGTACGACGTCTATCTCGGCGTCGTGGTGCTGGTGCGCATCGTGGACGGCACGCTCAAGAAGGGCGACCGCATCCGCATGATGGGCACGAACTCCGCCTATGACGTGGACCGCGTCGGCGTGTTCAAGCCAAAACTCACGCCGGTGGACGAGCTCGGGCCGGGCGAGATCGGCATGCTCACGGCCTCGATCAAGGAAGTCGCGGACACGCGCGTCGGCGACACCATCACCGACGACCGCAAGCCGGTCGCCGAGATGCTGCCGGGCTTCAAGCCGGCGATCCCGGTGGTGTTCTGCGGCTTGTTTCCGGTCGACGCCGCGCAGTTCGAGGATCTGCGCGCGGCGATGGGCAAGCTGCGGCTGAACGACGCCAGCTTCTCCTACGAGATGGAAACCTCGGCCGCGCTCGGCTTCGGCTTCCGCTGCGGCTTCCTCGGATTGCTGCACCTGGAGATCATCCAGGAGCGGCTGGAGCGCGAATTCAACCTCGACCTGATCGCGACCGCGCCGAGCGTCATCTACAAGATCGGCCTGCGCGACGGCTCGGAAATCGAGCTGCACAATCCGGTCGACATGCCGGACGTGATGAAGATTCTCGAAATCCAGGAGCCGTGGATCGAGGCAACGATCCTCACGCCCGACGATTATCTCGGCGCGGTGCTGAAGCTGTGCCAGGACCGGCGCGGCACGCAGAAGGAGCTGACCTATGTCGGCTCGCGCGCGATGGTGAAATACGAATTGCCGCTGAACGAGGTGGTGTTCGATTTCTACGACCGGCTGAAATCGGTGTCCAAGGGATACGCGTCCTTCGACTACCACCTCACCGATTACCGGCCGTCTGACCTGGTGAAGATGTCGATCCTGGTCAACGACGAGCCGGTCGATGCGCTCTCCATGCTGGTGCACAAGACGCGCGCGGAAAGCCGCGGCCGCGGCATGGTGGAGAAGCTGAAGGAGCTGATCCCGCCGCACATGTTCCAGGTGCCGATCCAGGCCGCCATCGGCGGCAAGATCATCGCGCGCGAAACCGTCCGCGCCTTGCGCAAGGACGTGACCGCGAAATGCTACGGCGGCGACGCCACGCGCAAACGAAAACTTCTGGAGAAGCAGAAGAAGGGCAAGAAAAAGATGCGCCAGTTCGGGAAGGTCGACATCCCGCAGGAGGCGTTTATCGCCGCGCTGAAGGTGGATGTGTAGCTTGAGGGTTCCATGAAACCACCTAGCTGACCAATTCTAACGCAGCCTCTGGATAAGAAAGAAAGTAAACTTTGGCGAAGCCGCAAAAATCAAACTTCGCCTGTGCCTGCAGATGAAGCTTTCCACTGTTGTTCATGCGATTAGCGACCAAGAGCAATCGAATATCGGGTCCGGCGCACTCTAGGTATCGATCAAGTTTTTTAGATTTATCTTTTATCGCGTCGGCGATTTTCGTATGCGGATTGCGATCAACCCAACCGACCCGATCATTTATGCTGAACCACTCGGCACGCAACGCTCGGGTAACGAGAACGCGAAGTCCGTTATCTTCGTCGATTACTAAGTGATGCCCAATGGGTTTAGATGCAAAATCATATTTGATGATCGCAGTAACGGCCCCAGCAAGGTTTTCAACACTGAGATCGCCTACAAACCTCGCTCTTAACGGAGTATTTTGCAACGCTTCATATTTCTCCCGAAGCGCATCTAACTTATTTTGATTTATCGATTCCGCTCCTTTCATGAAAGAGCCGGACTGACTTTGCGGTCCCGTGAAAATCTCGGAGACCTCCAATCCGAACTTTTCTTCGCCTGCAATTACCAGAAAATCAGGGCCTTCCTCGGCAGCCTCAATAATCCAATTTGCGCCGAGAAACTTCGCCGTTTGTTCGACAAAAAATCGCTCTTGAGCTTTCTTTATCGGCCGCGTCAAAAAGATTCTCCAGCCCGTAGGGCGGATTAGCGAAGCGTAATCCGCCATCTCACGAACGGCGGGTTACGCCTTCGGCTAACCCGCCCTACAAATCTTATTCCGCCGCGTCTCCCACGCGCCGCAATTCGCCGGCATCTTTCATCTCATCATGCAACGCGATCGGGTCCCAGTCGTAGCCGTTGGGCCAAGTCAGCGCTCCGTCCTCGATGAACACCCGCGCGAAGTAGGCGGGGTCCTTCAGCGGCTGCGCCATCACGCCGGTCTTTTCGCGAACAAAGGAAAAGTCCCGCTCGCCGACGGTGCCGTCAGAGAACTCGATCTCCAGCCTGAAATCGCCGAGACGCCGCACTCCGATCACATCGATCATCATTCGAGGCCCTCGATTCGTTCCATCTGTCCGTCCGTGTGCCCGGCAATCCAGTTTTTCATTAATTCCTCCCGGCGCAGTTCGATCCATTCACGAACAAGCCGGGCGACAGTCGGCGGCAACCGACCGCCGATAATCTCACCATCAGCGATCCGAACACGGGCACGGAATTGCTGATAGCGTACATGAAAATGCGGCGGATCGTGATCATTGAAGAACATCCGAACCGCAATGCCGAGAAAATAAGCGATGGTCGGCATTTTTCGATCTCTCAGCCCGGAAACATTTTACCAAAGTCAGGCGGAAAGTCGCGTACCCGATATTGACTTTATTCCTATTTTCTGCTAACCACCACATCGCTTGATGGAGCGCCGGGAGGCGCTGGGCCCTGCGTCACTGGGCCCGCGCGCCTCCGGAGATGAGCCTGGTGCACGGGCTTTTCTTCCGAGGCGCGCGGCGGGGCCGATCGCAAGGCCCTGCCAAAGGGCGTCTCGCAAACGCCCTGGCGCCTCCCGGCGCTTCATCTCCGTTCGCGGAGAGTGAAAAACGGGGACAGAGGCACCCGGCCTCTCGAATAATACGGGCAGCGGAGCGTTGGCTACGGTGTCATCGCCGGGCTTGTCCCGGCGATCCCGCTTAGGCAGGCAATGCATCCCTTATCGGGATGGCCGGGACTTCAGCGCGAAGACGCGCTTCGCGCTTTCGCCCGGCCATGACAACGGTGAGGTCTTACGACAGAGAATCCCTACGGCTGCGGAATGTTCGCCCGCTCGACGATCGGCTTCCACTTGTTGAAGTCGTCGAGCACCTTCTTCTCCAGCTCCGCGCCCGAGAGACTCGTCGGCGTCACGGTCAGGCCTTTCAGCTTCTCGATGATCGCCGGCTCCTTGGTGATCGCGATCAGCTCGGCCGCCAGCTTCGTCCTGATGGCTTCTGGAACATCGCGCGGCGTGATGAACACCGCGGCCCAGGTGACTTCGAGGCCGGGAATGGATTCGGCCAAAGCGGGAATCGACTTGTCGAAGTCGTAACGCTCGAGCGAGGACACCGCGATGGCGTTGGCCTTGCCGGCCTTCACCTGCGGATAGGCGGTGGAGAACTGGTCGCAGGTCATGTGGATCTGTCCGCCGAGCAGGTCCTGGATGATCTGGTTCGACGCGCGATAGGGCACATGCGCGATCTTGGCGCCGGTATGCTGCACGATCAGCTCCATGCACAGATGCTGCGAGGTGCCGATGCCGGAGGTGCCGTAGCTGAGCTTGTCGGGGTTGGCCTTGATGTAGGCGATGAATTCGGGAACCGTCTTGGCCGGAATGCTCGGATGGACGATCAGCATGTTCGGCTGCGTGCCCACCATCGCGACCGGGCGGATGTCCTTCATGCCGTCATAGCCGAGCTTCTGCTTGTAGATGTGCGGCAGGATGAACAGCGTGCCGGCGGTGACGACGCCCAGCGTGTAGCCGTCGGGCGCCGCCTTCGCCATCGCGCCGATGCCGATGCTGCCGCCGGCGCCGCTCTTGTTCTCGATCACGAATTGCTGGCCGAGCCGCTGCGACAGCCGGTCGGCAAAGATGCGCGCGGCGACGTCGGTGTTGCCGCCGGCCGCGAACGGCACGATCACCGTCACCGGCCGCGTCGGCCATTGCTGCGCACCGGCCGGAGCCGCGGCCAGCGCAAAGCCCGAGAATGCCGCCAGGCACATGGCAGCCGGTTTCCAGAACGCCCTCATTGTCGTCTCCCTGAATTTATTGTTTTGAGCTGGTCGCCTGTCAGGAAGCCTAGCGCAGATCGCGCGCGCGCGACATCCGCGGCGACATAAACAATGCGTGCGATCGCCCACCGTCATCGCGGGTTCGGTCCGGCGATGCGGCGGCGTGGGCAGGAATGGGAACCGGCGTCTTGTTCACCCGCGCGGCAACGCGGCCGGGTTGACCCGCTCAGCGGTAATTCGTGGTTTCCATCGTCATCCATCGCGCGGGCGATCCCGGCGCCGTGGCCGGCGCCTGCACGCGCGGCAGATGGCGCGCATCGGCCACATTGATCGCGTCGTTGCGGCGGGCCGCGGCGGCGGCGATCATCCGGTCGGGCGCGAACCAGCGGTGGTCGATAGCCGCGGCGATGACATCCGAGCGCGTCACGCCGATATCGGCCAGCATACGGTCGTCGGCCTGCAGCAGCATGGCCATGTCGTTGTCGTATTGCCGGGCCAGCGCCGCGCGCTCGCGCCAGGCCGCGATCCGGCGCGCCAGGCGCCGGCCGGCAATGCGGATCATCCGGCCGATATGGACCGCGCGTTCGCCGCGGGCCTGCATAATGCTGGGCCGGGTGGTGTGGATCAGCGTGGTCACAAGCATGGTTGTCTCCATCATTCGTGCGCGGTAGATGCGGCTTTCCGCGCCGCCCGGCCATGACCGCGTTTCCGGTGTTCTTGACTGAAATGCCGGGCAGCGCCCGGCAGCGGCGGTCCTGGCGACCGCTCGTTACCCGGCTTTGTCGCGCTCAGGCGCGGGCCGGTTCATGGCCGGTGAGACGATTTTTCCGCCAGGCGGCGGGCGGCATGCCGACGATCTTCTTGAAGGCGCGGCTGAACGCGGCCTCGGAATCGTAGCCGACATCCACGGCGATGCGCGCGATATTGGCCTGCCCGGAGGTCAGCAGGCCGGAAGCGATCTGCATGCGCCATTTGGCCAGATACTGGATCGGCGGCACGCCGACAAAGCCGGTGAAGCGCTCGGCCAGCGCCGAGCGCGACAGCCCGACCTCGGCGGAGAGATCCTCCAGCGTCCAGGGTTTTGCCGGCTGTGCATGCAGCAAGGCCAGTGCCTGCCCGACATGGCGGTCGCGCAGACCCGCGAGCCAGCCGGCCTGGTCGCCCGGCAGCGATTCCAGATGCATCCGCACCAGCTCGATGAACAGAAGCTCGCTCAGTTTCGCCAGCACGCTTTCGCCGCCCATGCGCTGGCCGTTCGATTCGGCGACCGCCATCCGGTAAAAATGGCTGAGCCGTTCCTTGCAGGCGGCATCACCGCTGCTGCAATGAATCTGCGGCGGCAACGCCGCGATCAGGGGATTGAACGGGCGTATGTCGCAGCCCAGGAATCCGCAAAACAGCTTGAGGCGGTCCTGTCCGTCGCCGCCGTCCGTGACCTTCCAGGGCCGCGGCAGCGTGAGATCGATATCGCCCATATCGAGCGACTCGGGCGCGCGCAGGACGGGATCGGTCGCCATGGTGTGGCCGTCGCCATGCGGGAACACGATCAGGTCGCCGGCCCGCAGCTTGACGGGATCGTGGCCCCTCTGCACGGCAAAACACTCGCCCTGCATCACCAGATGATAGCACATCAGATGCTGCGCATCCGGCATGATCAGCGGGATCAGATGTTTGGATGCGGGCGCCCAGGTGACCCAGGGCGCGCCGACATCAATGTCGATAAAGACCGCGCCCGTCAGGCGCACGGCGCGCAACACATCGGAGAGCGTGTCAGGGCCCATGGTCCGCTCAAAAAAACGATCGATAAAATCTTATGAATGAATGGCGGGATTCGACGGTCTTTTGGGGCGTCCTGTCAATACGCCCGGGTCGCGATCGCGGCCTCCCGGGAAAGCACGGGAAACGCGGAAGATCCGTCGGATCGGCGGTGGCCGCAGCCCAAAGGAGAGGCCCGAGACGCGGTAAAATAAGACTATGCGTCGTCCGGTACCGGCGGGCGCGCCGCGCGTTCGCTCTCGGCCAGAAAGGCCGCCGCCACCCGCAGGCGGCGGAAGTCGAAATAGGCCTCAGCGATCCGACTGTTCGGCAAGTCGCTGCGGTTTGCGGCGAGCATTGTCGCCGGCTGCGGCGGCGGGTTCGATGACGATCCGGGTATTCGCTGCGCCATGTTTCTGCACCAGTGCGAACAGAACGGCGGCATTCTCGGGATGCAGCCGCACACATCCCTTCGACGCGCGCTGGCCCAATCGCTTCACATGCGTGGTGCCATGGATCGCGTAATTGCCGTCGAAGAAAATCGAATAGGGCATCGGCGCCATGTTGTATTTGCGCGAATGCCATTTGCGCTCGAGCCGCTGCGGCCTGTAGGTGCCGGTATGCGGCCCGCCGCCGACACCGGTGGACACGGTCCAGAAATGCCGCATCTCGCCGTCCACGCTGACGAACATGCGCTGGCTCGCCTTGTCGACCCACACCTCGATCTCGGCCTGCGCCGGCAGCGGCCAGAGGATCAGCAACATGACGGCGGTTGCGACAATACGAATCATATCTGCTCGACCCCGATGTTCCGGTACCCGCCCGAAATCCTGAAATCCCTGTGCCGGTGCAAAGACGGCTGACAAATCGGCAGCGGCCCGCTAGACCAAATTCATGCGACGGCAGTTTATCGCAGCAGCTCTTGCCGCTTCCTTAAGCGGTCTGTCCCTGGCCGGCGTGGCGCACGCGCAGGATCCCGGCAGCGTGAACCCGAAACCGCTGCCGCCCTTGGCCAATCCCAACGATCCGAAAAACCCGGCCAAGGAACTGTTCGCCCGCAAGCCGACGCCCGCCAACCTGCAGGCGCGCTCCATCGGCTTCTACACCCGCGGCTGTCTGGCGGGCGGCATGGCACTGCCGATCAACGGCAAGACCTGGCAAGTGATGCGGCTGTCACGCAACCGCAACTGGGGCCATCCCGATCTGGTCCGCTCGCTGGAAACGCTCGCCGGCAAGGCCCCCAGGGTCGGCTGGCGCGGATTGCTGGTCGGCGACATGGCGCAGGCGCGCGGCGGCCCGATGCTGACGGGACACGCCAGCCATCAGGTCGGGCTCGACGCCGACATCTGGCTGACCCCCATGCCGGCCCGCGAACTGACCCGGCTCGAGCGCGAGGAAATGTCGGCGACCAACGTGGTGCGGCCCGACAGGAAGGACGTCGATCCCGCGGTCTGGACCCCGCAGCATGCTGCGATCATCCGCGCCGCGGCCGAAGACCCGCAGGTCGAACGCATCATCGTCAATGCGGCGATCAAGAAGGCGCTGTGCCGCGAGGCCGGCACCAACCGCGGCTGGCTCAACAAGGTGCGCCCGTGGTGGGGGCACAATTATCATTTCCATATCCGCATCGTCTGTCCGAAAGACAGCCCGGAATGCAAGCCGCAGGATCCCACCCCGCAAAGCGACGGCTGCGGCAAGGAACTGGATTACTGGTTCCAGGACAGCATCCTGAATCCGCCGCCGCCGCGGGAGCCGCCCAGGCCCATGCCGCCGCTGACCATGGCCGACCTGCCCGCGGCCTGCCGGCAGGTTCTTGTCGCGCCCTGATTTGCGGTTCAGAGCAACCTGAACAAGCGCGCGAATTGCCACAGCGCGAGTGTAACAACCAGCAAGCCGACCAGAATCATCAATGTGCGGGCCGGAATATACTTGACGACATAGCCGCCAAGCGGCGCCGCCAGCACGCCGCCGATGATCAGTGCCAGCAGCTCGCGCCAGGGTGAGACGCCGAGTTCGATGAAGAAGGTCGTGGCCGCGGCGATGGTCACGAAGAATTCCGTAGAATTCACCGAGCCTACGGTTGTGCGGGGCGCGTGCCCGGATCCGATCAGGGTCGACGTCGTCACCGGCCCCCAGCCGCCGCCGCCGCTGGCATCCAGAAAGCCCGCGACAAAACCGACCGGCGACACCCACGGTGCGGGCGCATCGCGTCCCACCGGGATGCGAAGGGACTTGATCAGGATGAATGCGCCCAGTGCCAGCAGGTAGGCGTTCACAAACGGCCGCATCACCGCGCTATCCACGTTCGACAAGAGCCACGCGCCGAGAATCGCGCCCAGCACCCCGGCAACGCCGAGCCGCTTCACCAGCCGCCAATCGACATTGCGATGATGGATATGCGAAGCAGCGGATGCCCCGGTGGTGAATATTTCCGCAGTATGCACGATTGCGCTGGCGTGCGCAGGCGGCATGCCGATCGCCAGCATCGCCGAGGTCGAAACCACGCCGAAGGCCATGCCGAGCGCGCCATCGACGATCTGCGCCAGGAAGCCGATTCCGATCAGCGCAAAAAATTCGGCCGACAGAAAATCGGTGACCATCGACGCCCCCTGACGAATTATAAAGCGCGCGGCAGCGAAAAGACAAAATCCTTGATCAGCGCCAGCAGCACAATCACGACGAATGCGATGACGAGGATCGTCACAGTATAAACGGGGGCACGCCGGCGCGGCGCGTCCATCAGCACCGGCAGCCCGGTCCACAACAGATAACCGCTGTAGAGACTGAGAATCGTGAGGAAGCGCAAGCCCGGCACGACAAGAAAGATGCCCGCCAGCCAGACCGGAGTATGCGCATAGACCGACAGCTTGAGCGCGTTCATGAAATTCCGCTGTCCGCCGAATATCGGCGCGAGCATGTCGATGACCAGCGCCATCACATAGACGATGACAAAAGTGAGCAGATAGCTGATGACCGCGTTGGACAGTCCGATCGCGAGCGGTTCGCGGAAGGTGCCGATCGATACCTTGACCCCGACCAGCGACGTTCCGATGAAGCCCGCCAAGGCCGGAATGGCGGCAAGAATCGCGACATAGCGGACGAACAGAAATGCCGGTTCGGTGAATTCCCGCTCGATGACGGGCCATTCGGTGCGCGGCGTGAACAGGATATTCCTGATCCGCTGGAGGATATTGAGTTTGACCCGCACCATCGGTCAGCGCCTCGCATCGTCGCGGATCATCGCCGCCGCCTTGTCGGCAATCATCATAGTGGGGGAGTTGGTGTTGCCGGAGGTAATCACCGGCATGACCGATGCGTCCGCGATCCGCAAGCCTTCCAGACCAATCACGCGCAGGCGTTCGTCGGTGACGGCGAGCTTGTCGTCGCGCCGGCCCATCCTGGCCGTCCCGACCGGGTGGAAGATCGTGGTGCCGATATCGCCCGCCGCCTTGACCAGCCCGGCTTCATCGTCGTCGCGCACGGCATCGCCCGGCAGATATTCCGATGGGAAATATCTCTGCAACGCAGGCTGCGCGACGATTCTGCGGGTGATGCGGATGGAATCGGCCGCCACCCGCCGATCCTCGTCAGTGGACAGATAATTCGGCTGGATCGCCGGCGCGTCCGCCGGATCGGCGGACCGCAGGCGCACCTGCCCCCGGCTGGTCGGGCGCAGATTGGCGACGCTGACGGTGAACGCCGAAAACGCATGCAGCGGATCGCCGAACTTGTCGAGCGATAGCGGCTGCACATGATACTGGATGTTGGGCCGTTCGCGGTCGGGATCGGAGCGCGTGAAGGCCCCGAGCTGCGAGGGCGCCATGGTCAGCGCACCGCGCCGCCGCAACGCGTAGTTCATCGCCATTGCCGCGCGGCCGAGCAGCGAGCGATAGGTCTCGTTCAGGGTGGTGACGCCCGACACCTTGTAGATCATCCGCAATTGCAGATGGTCCTGCAGATTTTCGCCGACGCCGCGCCGGTCGAGCACCGGCATGATGCCGAACTTGTTCATCTGCGCCGCCGGCCCCACCCCCGACAGCAGCAGAAGCTGCGGCGACCCGATCGCGCCCGCGGCCAGGATGATCTCGCCGCGGCAGCGCGCGAGCCTGGTTTCGCCGTTCTGCCGGAAGCGCAGGCCGATGGCGCGCTTGTTGCTGAAGATGATGCGTTCGGCGAGACAGCCGGTTTCCAGGCGCAGGTTCGGACGATGCAGAACCGGCTTCAGGAAGCCGCGCGCCGAGGACCAGCGCCGGCCACGCTTCTGGTTCACGTGAAAATAGCCGGCGCCTTCATTGCTGCCGGTGTTGAAATCCGTAACTTTGGGAATGCCGTATTGCTCGGCGGCGTCCTGGAACGCATCGGTGATGTCCCAGCGGATGCGCGGATATTCCACCCGCCATTCGCCGCCGACGCCGTGGTTCTCGCTTTCGCCCAGGAAGTGATCGAGCTGCTTGCGGAACACCGGCTTCACGTCGTCCCAGCCCCAGCCCTTCAGACCGAGCTGACGCCAGTGATCGTAATCGCCCGCCTGCCCGCGCATGTAGATCATGGCGTTGATCGCGGACGAGCCGCCAATCACCTTGCCGCGCGGATAGGCCAGGCTGCGGCCGTTCAGGCCCGGCACCGGCTCGGTGCGGAACATCCAGTCGGCGCGCGGATTGCCGATGGCAAAGAGATAGCCGACCGGAATGTGAAACCAGATCCAGTTGTCCCGGCCGCCGGCTTCCAGCACCAGCACCTTCTTGTCGGGATCCGCCGACAGGCGATTGGCCAGCACGCAGCCCGCCGAGCCCGCGCCGACGATGATGTAGTCGTACTCGCCTTCCAGCAATTCGGTGTCCGGCATGTCCTGGCCCCGCCACAGCTGGGCCAATGTGCCGTTCAAGATCGGGCTTGGCAATTGCGCCTGAACCTTTAGAATGTCGCTGCGATCCGCGATGCGCTGCGCGCGCATCTCGTCCCGGGACGGCGGTTCCTGAAGGCGATCGCACTCGACAGAAATCCTAACCTTGCAGGTGACGGCGTGCCGTCGCCCGGAGAACCGCCATGTTCAAACGCCACTTCATAGCAATACTCGCCGCCGTCCTGCTGACGGCTGCCCTCGGCCTCCTCCTGAATCCGGCCGGTGCACAGGAGAAATCCATCACCGTCTTCGCCGCCGCATCCATGAAGAACGCGCTCGATGACGTGAATGCCGCCTACACAAAAGCGACCGGTGTGAAGGTGATCGCCAGCTATGCCGCCAGTTCCGCCCTGGCCAAGCAGATCGAAGGCGGCGCACCCGCCGATGCCTTTGTCTCCGCCGACCTGAAATGGATGGACTATCTGGCCGAAAAGAAGGCGATCAGGGGCGGCACCCGCGTCAATCTTCTTGGCAACAGGCTGGTGCTGATCGCGCCGAAAGATTCCGGGATTGGCAAAGCGACCATCGTCAAGGGCTTCGATCTGGAAAAACTCGCCGGCGACGGCCGCATCGCCACCGGCGACGTGAAAGCGGTGCCGGTGGGTCGGTACGCCAAGGCCGCGCTGGAAAATCTCGGCGCCTGGGCCGCGGCGGAAAAGAAATTCGCCATGACCGACAATGTGCGGGCCGCTCTCCTCCTCGTCTCGCGCGGAGAAGCCGCGCTCGGCATCGTCTACGAAACCGACGCAAAGGTCGATCCGGGCGTGAAGATCGTCGGGACCTTTCCGGAAAACTCGCATGAGCCGGTCACCTATCCGGTCGCGATGACCACAACCGCCAAACCGGAGGCCGCCGGCTACCTGTCGTTCCTGCGATCGCAGTCCGCCAGGTCGATGTTCGAGAAATACGGCTTCTCGTTCCTGATCAAGCCGACATCGTGACGTGCTGGACCTGACGCCCGAGGAATGGATCGCGATCCGCCTGTCGTTGCGGATCGCGATTGTCGCCACCGCCGTCGCCCTGCCGTTCGGCATCGCGATTGCGTGGCTGCTGGCGCGCAAGCGGTTTCCCGGCAAGGCGCTGCTCGACGCGCTGGTGCTGCTGCCGCTGGTGCTGCCGCCGGTGGTGACCGGCTATCTGCTGCTGATCTCCTTCGGCCGGCGCGGGCCGATCGGCAGTTTTCTGGCCGAGACGTTCGGCATCGTGTTCTCCTTCCGCTGGACCGGCGCCGCTCTGGCCTGCGGCATCATGGGTTTTCCCCTGATGGTGCGGGCGATCCGCCTGTCCTTCGAGGCCATCGACCGCCGCATGGAGGACGCCGCGGCGACATTGGGCGCGAACACATTCTGGACCTTCGCCACCGTCACTCTGCCGCTCGCCCTGCCCGGCGTGATCGCCGGCTTCATCCTGTGTTTTGTGAAAGCGCTGGGCGAATTCGGCGCGACCATCACATTCGTCTCGAACATCCCCGGCGAAACCCAGACCATTTCGGCCGCGATCTACAGCCTGACGCAGACCCCGGACGGCGACGCCGGCGCCATGCGTCTGGTCGTCGTCTCCATTGTCATTGCCTTTGCCGCACTGATCGCCTCGGAATGGCTGGCGCGGCGCGCCACCGCGCGCATCCATGGAGACTGACATGCTGTCCGTGGATGTCGAAAAGCAGCTTGGCGATTTCCGGCTCAATGTCGGGTTTGAAGCCGGTCCCGGCGTTACCGCCTTGTTCGGACCGTCGGGTTCGGGAAAAACCACGCTGGTCAACATGATCGCCGGGCTGGTCACACCCGACCGGGGCTGCATCATTTTCGACGACGATGTCCTGTTTGACTCCGCCGCGCGCGTGAACCGTCCGGCGCATGACCGCCGCATCGGCTATGTGTTCCAGGACGGCCGGCTGTTTCCGCATCTGTCGGTGGCGCAAAATCTCGATTACGGACGCTGGATGCGCGGCCTGCCGCATGATCCGGCGGAGGCCGGGCGCGTGATCGCCATGCTGGATATCGCGCCGTTGCTGCAACGCCGGCCGGGAAAATTGTCGGGTGGCGAGCGCCAGCGCGTCGCCATCGGACGTGCGCTGCTGGCACAGCCGCGACTGCTGCTGCTCGACGAACCGCTGGCCTCGCTCGACAGCGCCCGCAAAAGCGAGATCCTGCCCTATCTCGTCCGGCTGCGCGACGAAGCCGGCATTCCGATGATCTACGTCAGCCACAATCCGGAGGAGGTGAAACGCATTGCCGGTACGGTTGTGTGCCTCGATGGCGGACAGATCGCAGCAAGCGGTGGATTGCACGTGCTGGAAAGCTTGCAGGCCGGGCTTTTGCTGTAACATGCCGGCATGTTCCCGCCCGCCCGCATCGTTTGTCTGACCGAAGAGACCGTCGAGACGCTCTATCTGCTTGGCATGCAGCATCTCATTGTCGGCGTGTCCGGCTATGCGGTGCGGCCCGCCGAAGTGAGAAGAGAGAAGCCGCGCGTCTCCGCTTTCATCAGCGCGGACATTCCCAAGATACTGGCGCTCGAACCCGATCTCGTCCTGACTTTTTCGGATTTGCAGGCCGACATCGTCGCGGACCTGATCCGGGCCGGCATCGCGGTTCACGCCTTCAATCAGCGCGACATCGCCGGCATTCTGGCGATGATCCGCACCCTCGGCGCGCTGATCGGATCGTCCACGCGCGCGGAATTGCTCGCGCAGTCGCTCGAATACCGGCTGGCCAAGGCGCGCAGCGATGCCGCCATGCTCGCCCGCAAGCCGCGCATCTATTTCGAGGAATGGGACGAGCCGATGATTTCCGGCATCGGCTGGGTGTCGGAACTGATCGCAGCCGCCGGCGGTGTGGACGTTTTTTCCGAACTGTCGCTGCAGAAAAGCGCAAAGGATCGGATCGTCGCGCCGGAGCAGGTGATCGCCGCCGCGCCCGACATCATTATCGGCTCATGGTGCGGCAAGAAATTCGCTCCAGCAAAGGTCGCCGCCCGCCCCGGCTTTGCATCCATTCCCGCCGTGCGGTCCGGCTCTCTGCATGAGATCAAGTCCACCCTGATCCTGCAGCCGGGTCCGGCAGCGCTTACCGACGGCCTCGACGCGCTCGTTACCATTGTCGATGAATGGTGCGCGGCTCAGCGCGGCCGCCGAAGATTGCGGAGCGCATCCGCCAGATAGTCGAACGACGCAACCAGGGCCGGGCCGCCGCACATGGTGTAGCGCGTCGGCAGCGCGACGCGGCGGTTCTCCGGATAAAGCTCGCGGATCGCCGGATGCGTCAGATAGAGCGCGCCCTGGTCCGATGGCGCCACCGGCGGGTCTTTCAGAAACACCAGATCGGGCTTCAGCATCATCAGCTTTTCCAGCGGGATGAATCCGCCATAGCCTGCGGGTGCGCCGGCGGGCGGCCTCAGTCCGGCTTCCGACAGCAGCGCCGCCGCAAGGCTGTTGGGACCCTGGGTATAGCCGCCGCGCTCGATCACCAGGGCGGTCTCGTCGTGCGACCGCCGTACCGCCGCAAGGCGCGCCCGCGCCGCGTCGAGCTCGGCCACCAGTTTCTCGCCGCGCTCCCGGTGGCCGAGAATCTCCGCGACCTCGCGGATCTGCCGGCGCGCATTCTCCAGATCGGTGACGAAGCCGACTTCGGCCACGCGCATCCCTTGCGCGGCCAGCATGCGCCGCGTCACCGGGCGGTCGTTGGGGCCGACCAGCACAAGGTCGGGCTGCAGCACGATGGTCGTCTCGGCCTGCCAGTCCAGGCGGCGAAAGGCGCGCGCCTGGTCGGCCACCACCGACAGGGCGCGGTCACCGGCATAGGGCGACAGTCCGGCGATCTGGCCGGGATCGGCCAAAGCCACCACCAGCTGGTCGGCACAGAGATTGAAGGACACCACGCGGCGCGGCGCATCGGCAGCAAGCGCCGCGGAGCCCCATAGCAGCATCAGACCGGCCAAGACAGCCGGCAATGGCATTCTTCGTTTCATGCGGGCATAGTCGCGCGCCAAACCGCGAGACCGCAAGCCATACCATCGATGACCGCGACCATCGTCAAAAGCACACGCCTTGTCATCCTTCTGACGGCGCTGATTCTCCTGTTGATGCTGGTCTCGCTCATGGTCGGGCCGGCCGGCCTGTCGCCGCGCGAGGCGTTCTCGGCACTTGTCTCGGGTGACGGCCCCGCCGGCATTATCGTGCGCGACATCCGCCTTCCGCGAACCTTGCTGGCGGCGCTGATCGGCGCCACGCTGGGCCTTTCGGGCGCCGCCTTGCAGGGCCTGTTGCGCAATCCGCTGGCGGAGCCCGCTTTGTTCGGCGCGCCGCAGGCTGCGGCCGCCGCCGCATCGTTCATGATTGCGTTCGGTTTCGTCTCCGCGACCTCCCTGGCGGTGCCGCTCGCCGGCATTGCAGGGGCGCTGGTGTCGATCGGCGGCTTGGTGCTCATCGCCGGCAGCCGCGCCAGCCTCACGGTGATCCTGCTCGCCGGCCTTGCATTGGCAAGCTTCGCCGGCGCCGTCACTGCGCTCATTCTCAACCTGGCGCCCAATCCTTTCATCGCGCTGGAGGTGGCGTTCTGGCTGCTCGGATCGCTGGAGGATCGCAGCAGCGATCATCTGTTCATCGCGGTGCCGTTCATGGTCGCCAGCTGGATCGTGCTGTTCGCCAATGCCCGCGCGTTCCGCGCGCTGACCCTGGGGGAAGACGCCGCCGCCTCGCTCGGCGTCGATCTGGTCCGCACGCGCCTGATGGTGGTGGTCGGCGTGGCGCTCGGCGTCGGCGCAGCCGTGGCCGTGGCGGGCTCGATCGGCTTTGTCGGTCTTGTGGCGCCGCATCTGGTGCGACGCGCGGTGGGATCGGATCCGGCGCGCGTCATGCTGCCGGGCGCGCTGGTCGGTGCGGCCCTGCTGCTCGCCGCCGATATTGCCGTGCGCACGATTCCGGCTGCCATCGAGCTGAAAGTCGGCGTGGTCACCGCGCTGATCGGCGTGCCGTTCTTTCTGAGCATGATTTTCGGCGAGCGCCGCGAGCTGGAAGGAGCGCCGTCATGACCGGCGCGGCGTCGATGAGCGCGAGCGGTCTCTCCGTGACCCTGGATCGCAAGCCGATTGTGCGGGACGCCTCGCTGACATTGCGGCCGGGAGAATTGACGGCGCTGGTCGGACCGAACGGCGCCGGCAAGACCACGCTGATGCGGGCGCTCGCCGGCCTGCTGCCGGCCGACGGCACGATCCTGCTGGACGGCCGCTCGCTTGCCGATTTTTCCGCGCGCGAGCGCGCCAGGCGCATCGCCTACCTGCCGCAAGGCAACACGTTTCATTGGCCGATGCCGGTCGAGCAGATCGTGGCGCTCGGCCGCTACCCGCATGGCGACCCGTTCTCTCCGGCGACCGAAGCCGACCGGAGCGCCGTGGCGGAGGCGCTGGCGGCAACCGGAACGCAGGATCTGGCGCATCGTGCCGTCACCCATCTGTCGGGGGGCGAAAAGGCGCGTGTCGCGCTGGCGCGCGCGCTTGCGACCAGGGCGGACATCCTGCTCGCCGACGAGCCGACCATGTCGCTTGATCCGCGCCATCAACTGGTGGTGATGGATTTGCTGCGCGATCAGACCCGCAAGGGCGGCACGGTGCTGGCCGTGGTGCATGACCTGGCGCTGGCCGCGCGTTACGCCGATCGCGTCATCACGATCCAGGAGGGACGGGTCTCCGCCGACGCCAGGCCGAATGACGCGCTCAACGCGGAGCGGATCGCGTCGGTGTTCGGCGTGGAGGCGACGATCATCGAGTTCGACAAAGGCCGCATCCCGGTGGCGCGGCGCGCGCTCTGAGTCTCAGTCGGACAGCATCCGGCGCAACGTCATCCATATCCGCTTCCACCACGGCGCGGCTTCCTCTTCCGCAAGCTGCAATCCGGCCGTCACGACGCGGCCGTCCTTGACGCGATGCGCCACCAGCGCCACTTCGCCGACCCGGATGGTCGTGCCGGCCTGCGGTGCACGCCCCAGCCGCCTGACGAAATAGTCCGAGAGCGTCATCATCGACTGGTCGCCCTCGAAGGATATCCCGTAGATTTCGGCCAGCGCACTGAGTGTCACGTCGCCGGTGACAAAGAAATCGCCGAGCAGACGCGGATCGGGCGAGGACGGCGGCGGCAGATCGGCGAAGAAGCGATCCAGCGCCTGCGCCTTGTCCTGCGGCGCCAGCAGATAGACATGATCGCCTTCATGGATGCCGCGCGCTTCTTCCGGCGTCAGCACGCGCTCGTCGCGGATCACGAGAGTCAGCTTGGCCCAGGGCGGCATGAAGCCGCGCCGCAGGAACGGGCTGCCCGGCGCGACGGGATAGCCGACCAGCTCCTGCGCGCGCTGACCCGGCAGGTCGAGCTCCACGCGCGGGTGGAACGTGTCGGGCCGTCTTTTCGCGATCCGCAACCGCCGCGCGGCGAAGGGCACGGTCCAGCCCTGAATCAGCAGCGACACGATCACCACGACGAAGCCGATGTCGAAATAGACATGCGCGTTCGGAAGCCCGACCAGCAACGGAATCGACGCGAGGAAGACGCCGACCGCGCCGCGCAGGCCGACCCACGAGATGAACAGCCGCTCGCGGAACGTGAAGCCGAACGGCAACAGGGACACAAACACCGCCACCGGCCGCGCCACCAGCATCAGCACCAGCGCGACCGCCAGACCGGGGAGGAGATGCTGCAACAACCGTTCCGGCCACGACAGCAGCCCCAGCAGCACGAACATGGCGATCTGGCCGAGCCATGTCGCCGCGTCCATGAAGGCCAGGATTGTTCCATGCGCCCGCGCGGTGCGGTTACCGACAATCATGCCGGCGAGATAGACGGCGAGAAATCCGGACCCATTGGCGGCCTGACTCAGCGCGAACACCACGACGCCGGCGGTGGCCACGAACGGCGCATGCAGGCCTTGCGGAAGGGAAACATTGTTCAACACGCCGACAATGGTGCGGCCGCCGATCACGCCCAGCAGCAGACCGATCACCGCCTGCTGCACCAGCAGCAATGCGATGTCATCCCAGGATTTGGGACCCGCCATCAGGATCTCGACCAGGATGATGGTGAGAAAAATCGCGATGGGATCGTTGGTGCCGGACTCAACTTCGATCGTCGCGCCAACCCGCGGGCGCAGGCGCAGGCCGCGGGAATGCATCAGGAAGAAGACCGCCGCCGCGTCGGTCGAGGCCACCACCGCGCCGACCAGCAGGGCTTCGGTCCAGCTCATGTTGAGCAGATAGATAGCGACGGGCGCCGTCAGCGTAGCGGTGATCAGGACGCCAAAGGTCGCCAGCGTGCCGGCGGGCCAGATCACGGAGCGGAAGGTGGCGAATTTCGTCCGCAACCCGCCGTCGAACAGGATCAGCGCCAGGGCGACCGATCCGACCATGTAAGCCAGCCGCACATCGTCGAAGCGAATGCCGCCCGGCCCGGATTCGCCCGCCAGCATGCCGACCAGCAAGAACACCAGCAGCAAGGGGGCGCCGAAGCGCAAAGCGACAAGGCTCGACAGAATCCCGGCCAGCACCAGCAGGGCGCCGAGCAGAATTATAATGCTGATGGTGTCAAGCGCTTGCATGCAATCTCCAGCGTCATTGGTAATCGCTGGAGAATAAGGCGCAATAAATAATTCGTGCGCGGCCGGCTATTCCCGCCTGCGGCAATATCCGATCGCTCAGAACCCGACCTTGTCGCCGCCCTTGAGCGAGAGGATCTCCCGCGCCTCATCCGGATCGGCGATTTCGAGGCCGAGCCCCTCGATGATCTTGCGCGCCATGGTCACCTGCGCGGCGTTGGATTCGGCCAGCTTGCCGGCGCCGAGCCAGATCGAATCCTCAAGACCGACCCGGACATTGCCGCCCATCGCCGCCGCCTGCGCCGCGATCGGCAACTGGAAGCGGCCGGCGCCCAGCACCGACCAGTGGTAATTCTCCGCGCCCAGCAGCCGGTCGGCGGTGCGCTTCATGTGAATCACGTCTTCCGGATGCGTGCCGATGCCGCCCAGGATTCCGAACACCGACTGCACGAACAGCGGCGGCTTCACCACGCCGCGATCGAGAAAATGCTTGAGCGTATAGAGATGGCCGATGTCGTAGCACTCGATCTCGAAACGCGTGTTGTTCTCGGCGCAGGTGGTGAGAATGTATTCGATGTCGGCGAAGGTGTTCTTGAAGAAACCCTTGCGCGTTCCTTCCAGGTACGGCTGCTCCCAGTCGTGCTTGAAATCCTTGAAGCGGCCGAGCATCGGATACAGCCCGAAATTCATCGTGCCCATGTTGAGCGAAGCCACTTCCGGCTTGTAGGTCGCGGCCGGCCGCACGCGCTCCTCCACCGCCATGGTCGGCGCGCCGCCCGTCGTGATATTCACGACGACATTCGAGCGCTGCTTGATCACTTTCAGGAACGGCGCAAACGCCTCCGGCGTCTGGTCGGGGCGGCCATCCTGCGGATTGCGCGCATGCAGATGCACGATGGCGGCGCCGGCTTCGGCCGCGCCGATCGCCGCGTCGGCGATCTGCTCCGCCGTCACCGGCAGATGCGGCGACATGGACGGCGTGTGGATCGAGCCGGTGACGGCGCAGGTGATGATGACTTTGCGCGACTTCGCCATGGAGATTCCCTCACCCGGTTTGGTTGTTCGGCTATCGGGTAGCCAAAAAGACACAGGATTCAAGTGTCTCACGATGCGGCGGCGGGAAAGCCCCGATTTGCTGGCCAATATCGCCGCCGGCGCCATATACCGATCATTAACGCTACCCCACGAGATCGCCGCAATTTAAGCCGAAGCCAACCCGGAGATGCTTGTTTGGCCGCATCGCCAAGGCGATGCGGGTCGGGGGATCCGGCGACCGGCCAGATGAGTGGTGGTGGGGGCGTGTTTCAGTTGAAGACGGTTGCGTCATGGGTTGCGGTGGCGATGTGGGCAATGGCGCTCGCCGCTTGCGCCAGCGTGGAACGCATTCCCTATACCCCGCAGGAACAGGCCGCCGCCCGCGTGCCGGGCTTTACCGATGTCCGCGGCTGGGCCGACGATCCCAATATCGCATCCCGTTATGCCGGCATCGTGACCCGGCAGCCGACCATGCTGGCTTTGTCCGGCGGCGGCGCCGATGGCGCCTTCGGCGCAGGATTCCTGACCGGCTGGACCGCACGCGGCAATCGCCCGCAATTCACCGTCGTCACCGGCGCCAGCGCCGGCGCGCTCATGGCGCCGTTTGCCTTCCTCGGTCCGGGCTATGACGAAGTGCTGAAAAGCGTGTTCGCCAGCGGCGAGATGGAAAACTTCCTGCAATTCGCGGGCGTCGGCGGATTGTTCGGCACCGGCCTGTTCAAGGCCGGCCCGCTGCGCGATCTGATCGCGAAATATGTCGATGCCAATACCCTGGAAGCCGTGGCGAGCGAATATCGCGCCGGACGCCGGCTGTTCATCGTCACCACCGATCTCGATTCGCAGCGCACGGCGATCTGGGACATGGGCCGGATCGCATCGAGCGGACAGCCCGGCGCGCTCGACCTGTTCCGCAAGGTGATGGAAGCCTCTGCCAGCATCCCCGGCATTTTCTCGCCGGTGCTGATCGATGTCGAGGCGGACGGCAAACGCTTTGCGGAAATGCATGTCGACGGCGGCGTGACCGCGAATATCCTGGTCGTGCCCGAAGCCATCCTGCTGGCCAAGAAGCCGCTGCTTCCCGCCGGTGTGAAACCCAGAATTTATGCGATCCTGAACGGCAAGCTGGGGCCTTACTTTGAAGTGGTGAAGCCGACCACCCTGCAGATCGCGGTGCGCGCGTTTGCGACCTCGGTGCGCGCCAACACCCGCAACACCCTGCTCGCATCCTATGAATTCATCCGGCGCCGCAACTGGGACCTGAATCTGGCGGCCATCGACGACAGCTTCCCGAATCAGGAAAAGCCCGGATTCGACACCGGCTATATGCGCGGCCTGTTCGAATACGGCTACGAGCGCGGGCGCAGCGGCCAGATGTGGCAGCGCTCGCCCGCCGATTCGATGGAGCAGCCGCGCGGACCGCGCGTGGCAAGCCAGTAGCGCAAGTCTATTTCTTCACCGCCGCCAGAAAATCGAAATCGCAGCCTTCGTCGGCCTGCTGCACATGCTCGCGATAGAGTTTCGCATAGCCGCGCTGCGCGACGTCGGGGACTGGTGGCGCTTTCCATTCCGTGGCGCGCTTTTTCAGTTCGGCGTCGTCGACCAGCAGATCGATCTTGCGCGCGGCCACATCGAGCCGGATGCGGTCGCCGGTCTTTACCAAAGCCAGCGGACCGCCGGCGGCGGATTCCGGCGAGATATGCAGCACGATGGTGCCGAAGGCCGTACCGCTCATGCGCGCATCGGAAATGCGCACCATGTCCTTGATCCCCTTCTGCGCGAGCTTCTTGGGGATCGGCAGATAACCGGCTTCCGGCATGCCGGGCGCGCCGATGGGACCGGCATTGCGCATCACCAGCACGTCGCTCTCTGTGACATCGAGATTAGGATCGTCGATCCGCCTGGTCATGTCCTCGACCGAGTCGAACACCACCGCGCGGCCTTCATGCTGCATCAGCCTGGGCGACGCCGCCGCCTGCTTGATGACGGCGCCGCGCGGCGCGAGATTGCCGTGCAGCACCGCAAGCCCGCCCTCTTTCTTGAGCGGCGCGTTGCGCGGCTTGATCACGGTCTGGCCCGGCACGTCCTCGAAAACCTTGATCGCGTCGCCAAGCGTGCCGCCCATGACATGCGGCGCGTCGAGCGCCAGCACGTCCTTCAGTTCCTGCATCAGGCGCGGCACCCCGCCGGCCTGATGGAAATGCTCCATGTAATGATCGCCCGACGGCTTGAGATCGACCAGCACCGGCGTTGTCTTGCCGATCTCGTCGAATTCCTCGAGCGTCAGGGGATTCTTTGTGCGTCCGGCCATCGCGGACAGATGCACCACGCCGTTGGTCGAGCCGCCGATCGCCTGCAGCATCACGATGGCGTTGCGGAACGCATCCCGGGTGAGAATGTCGGACGGCTTCGGACCGCCCTTGGTCATTTCGGCGGCACGCTTGCCGGTGGCTTCCGCCATGCGGATGCGGTCGGCATGCGGCGCGGGGATCGACGCCGAGCCCGGCAGCGCAAGCCCGAGACCTTCCATCATGATGGCGATGGTGCTGGCGGTGCCCATCACGCCGCAGGTGCCGACAGACGGCGCCAGCCGCGCATTGGCGACTTCGATGTCCTCGCCGCTGATGCGGTTGCCGCGGAATTCGCCCCACAATCTCCGGCAATCGGTGCAGGCGCCGAGCACCTCGCCCTTGAAATGTCCGACCAGCATCGGCCCGACCGGCAGCACGATGGCGGGAATGTCGGCGCTGACCGCGCCCATCACCTGCGCCGGCGTGGTCTTGTCGCAGCCGCCGATCAGCACCACCGAATCCACCGGCAAGGCGCGGATCATTTCCTCGGTGTCCATCGCCATCAGGTTGCGCAGGAACATCGAGGTCGGATAGGCGAAGCTCTCGTGGATCGAGATGGTGGGAAACACCATGGGCATCGCACCCGCCAGCATGGCGCCGCGTTTCACCGCCTCGATCAGCTGCGGCACGTTGCCGTGACAGGGATTGAAATCGGAATAGGTGTTGGTGATACCGACAATCGGCCGGTCAAGCGCGTCGTCGGAATAGCCCATCGCCTTGATGAAGGCCTTGCGCAGGAACAGCGAGAATTCGCTGTCGCCGTAGCTGGTCAAGCCTTTACGCATTCCGCTCGTCACGATGGTGTCTCCTTGCGGCCCGTCCAGAGCGCGCGGTTTTCGTCACGCACTCTTGTCATGCCTTGATCTTGTGTGTCGACGGTAATGTAGCGACGGAACCTGCAGAAGGGGGTGCTCGGCGGTTGTTTTTGCCATTATGAAATGTCCGGCTCTTGCCGCGATCGACGGCGGCGGCCTCCTTCGCCGCCGCCCGCATGCAGTCCATCAGCCGCGCCGCCGGCGGCGACAGGCTGCGGTCGCGCAGCCGCACCGCCGACAAGGCCGCGGGTCCGCGCAGGCTTTCGACCGGGAGGATCGAGAGCAATCCGAGCTGTTCGAAATAGGCGGAGATATCCGCCGACAGCACCCACAGCATGTGGCGTGCATTGAGCAGGCTGACATTGGTCTGGATCGACGAGGATTCGAACATGCAGCGCGCCGGGCGCCGGCGCACCCGCTGGAAAATGCGCTCGATGCCGGCGCGCATCGGCGTGCCTTCCTGCGGCAGGATCCATTCCTGCTCGGCGAGCGTCGTCCAGGTGACGGTGCCGGCACGCGCCAGCGGATGGCCGGGGCCGGCGACGATGTGGATCGGCGGATCGTAGAGTTCATCGAGCACGAAGTCGCGATCGACCAGAGCGGAATCGACGCGGCCGACCACCATGTCGAGACGGCCGTCGCGGAGCATGGAGAACATTTCCTCCATCGGTCCCTCACGCAACGTCACCGCAATGCCGGGCGCCTGTTCCAGCAGAAGCGAGAGCGCGCGCGGCACCAGCACGTAGCAGGCACCGACTCCGGCCCCGATGGCGGTGACGCCGACCAGTCCGTCCGCGATGGCATCGAGATCGGCCTGCGCGCGGTCGAGATTGCCGACCAGGCTCGCGGCATGGCGAATGAGCGCGCGGCCCGCCGCGGTCGGCCGCAGGGTTCGTCCGGCGCGTTCGAACAGTTCGATCGACAGGTCTTCCGCCAGCGTGCCGAGCAGCTTGGACGCCGCCGGCTGCGACAGCCGCACCTCACGCGCCGCCTGGCTGAGCGTCGGCGCATGTTCCAGCGCCGCCAGCAATTCCAGCTGCCGCAGCCGCACCCGGCGGCGCAGGGTCTGGCCCCGCCGGGACGCTTTTGGGCTAGGCGGCGACATATACAGATTTCAATATGAATTCAGGCCAATTATTCATTTGAATAATCTATATCGATTTCCGAGACTAATTCCATGGTGTGCGCCGGGCCGGGGTGCCGCCGTGACATGCGACGGGACTGGAATCCGCTAGCATCATGCCGCCCGATCCTCCCGTCCCCGCCATCCCGGACCCGCGTGCATGAGCAAATCAGCGTCCTTCATCGAGCGTTACGGCCTCTGGAGCGTGGAGCAGAAGCGACGCGCCGCCGACCTCAGGCGCCTCGTCCGGAAGGAGAAGCTGCGGCTGATCCGGGTGGTCTGGTCCGACACCCACGGCCATGCCCGCACCAAGGAGCTGACGGTCCCGGCATTCCTCTCGGCGCTGACCAGCGGCTACAACATCAACGTCGCGACCACGACGCTCGACGCCTCCGGCGCGCGCACCTTCTCGTCCTTCACCCAGGGCGGCGGCATGGGGCTGGACGAGATGACCGGCTCGCCCAATCTCACCATCGTCCCCGACCCGACCACGTTCCGCATCCTGCCCTGGGCGCCGGGGGTCGGCTGGATCCTGTGCGACGAGTATTTCAACACCGGCATTCCGTTTCACTTCTCGCCGCGGCAATTGCTGAAGACGCAGCTCGCGCGGCTGAAGGAGCAGAAAAAGGGATTGGTGGTCGGGCTTGAGGTCGAGTGGTATCTGCTGCGCGTCGCCGACGACCGCCTGTCCGAGGAGAATATCGGCGTGCCCGGCACGCGCGGAAAGCCGATCCGCACCATTCCGGCCGAGCCCGGCTATTCCTATCACTCCGAATCCAATTTCGATCTGATGCAGCCGGTGCTGTCGCAGCTCGCCGAACATTTCGAGGCGATCGATCTGCCGCTGCGGTCGATCGAAAACGAATGGGGGCCGGGCCAGGTCGAATGCACCTTTGCACCGCGCCCGGCACTGGAAGCCGCCGACAATCTCGTGCTCTTCCGTTCGGCGACGCGACAGATCTGCCGACGCATGGGTTACTTCGCGACCTTCATGGCGCGACCCGCACTCAAGGGCTATTATTCCAGCGGCTGGCATCTGCATCAGTCGCTCACCGATGCCGGCGGCCAGAATCTCTTCATGCCGGCAAAGACGGGCGAGCCGCTGTCGCCGCTCGGCCTGCATTATCTCGGCGGGCTCCTGGAGCATGCGCAGGCGGCGACGCCCTTCACCACCCCGACCATCAACGGCTATCGCCGCTTCCGCCCGAATTCGCTGGCGCCCGACCGCGCCACCTGGGCCTACGACCATCGCGGCGTGATGATGCGCGTGCTCGGCGCGCCGGGCGATGGCGCGACACGCATCGAGAACCGCGCGGGCGAACCCTCCGCCAATCCCTATCTCTACATGGCGGCGCAGATCGTTGCCGGCCTCGACGGCGTCGCGGGCAAGCGCGATCCCGGCCCGCAGGAACTCAATCCCTATGCCTCGCAATACCCGCTGCTGCCGAACAATCTGGGCGACGCGCTGAAGGCGCTTGAAGCGTCCAGCCTGTTCCGCGCGCAGCTCGGCGGGCTGTTCCTGGATTACTTCCTCAAGATCAAGCGCAACGAACTCGGCCGCTTCGCGCGCTGGCAGGAAGACCACGGCCGCCAGGCGCCGGCGGACGAGCCGAGCGACTGGGAACAGAACGAGTATTTCGATTTCTTCTAGGCCCGAACAGGAGCCCAACCATGCTGGACAAAACCCACGCCACGCCCGGCTTCAACGGCCCCGGCTACGACTACGATTATCTGGTGCAGGACGACCGCGTGCATCAGTCGCTCTACACCGATCCGGCGATCTTCACCGCCGAGATGACGCATATCTTCGGCGCGGTCTGGGTCTATCTCGCGCATGAGAGCCAGATCCCGAAGAACGACGACTTTATCACCGCCAGGCTCGGCCTGCGCCCGATCATCGTGCTGCGCGATTCCGACGGCGTGATCCGCGCGCTGTACAACCGCTGCACCCATCGCGGCACCACGCTCTGCCGGCTGGAGAAAGGCTCGGCGCACGTTTTCCGCTGCCCCTATCACGGCTGGACGTTCAACAATACCGGCAAGCTGCGCAACGTGCCGTGGCCGGACGGCTACGCCACCGATTTCAAGGATTCGAAGTTCAACGTCGCGCAGGTGCCGCGCGTGGAGTCCTATCGCGGCTTCATCTTCGGCACCCTCAACCTGGATGCGCCCTCGCTCTCGGATTATCTCGGTCCGGTGAAAGGCCCGATCGACGAATGGCTGGACCGCCATCCCGGCGGCAAGGTCGCGATCTGCGAAGCCAACCGCCTGAACTATCGCGGCAACTGGAAGCTCGCCTACGACAATTCCTGCGACGGCTATCACGTCGTGTTCTCGCATCGCTCGCTGCTCGACATGGAGAACCGGCTGGTGGACGAGGCCGACAAAGGCATGTCCTTCTACAAGGGCAAGCCCGACCAGGCGCCGATGTACATGAAGTATTTCGGTCACGGCCATCATTACAAGGACAAGCGTCCGAACATGGAGATCAAGCCGGGCGCGATGTGGGCGATCGAAGGTCCGCATCCCGGTATGGAGCATTATGAAGCCGAGCTACGCCGCCGCCTCGGCAGCCGCGCCGACGAAGCACTCGATCTTGCATCCTCGGAGCCGGTCAACATCAACGTGTTTCCGAATTTCTCGATTCTGGGAAACCACATCCAGGTGTTCGAGCCGTTGAGCGTCAATGAGACCAACGCGGTCTGGTACGGCACCGCGGTGGTCGACGACGAGGGCATCTGGGGTGATTCACTGCCGCTGATCAATGCGCTGCGCATGCGCACGCAGGAAGGCTTTCCAAATTTTGGCGAGGTCGACGACCTCGCCAATTTCGAGGAAATCCAGCGCGGGCTCGGCGCCTTCGAGGTTCCCGGCCGCATCACCACCGACGAACATGGAGTCATCAAGGCGCCGGCCACCGACGAGATGTTCATGCGCGAATACATCAAGGAATGGAAACGTCTGATGCAGACCGAGCCGAACATCCAGATCAAGCGGGAGCCGTGACATGAATTTACAGACCGCCCACGACCCGTCGAGAACGTCGTTCTACGTCAACGACGCGCTTTATGACGACGTGATCGCAAGTTTCACCAACTGGCAGCGCGACGACCTGGCCGTCACTGACCCTGTCGAGCGTGACCTGTTCCGCCGCCTGCTGGAGGAGGAAGCCCGCCTGCTCGACAACGACCGGCTGGAAGACTGGCTGAAGCTGTTTGCCGCCGAATGCGTCTACTGGGTTCCCGCCACCGTCACCGGCGGCGACCCGCGACGCGAAGTCGCAATCTCCTTTGACGACCGCCGCCGCATGGAGGACCGCGTCTATCGCCTGCGCACCGGCTTTGCCTGGTCGCAGAAGCCGAAGTCGCGCACGGTGCGGCTGGTCAGCAATGTCGAGGTGTTCCGCACCGGCCAGGACAATGTCCGCATGGTGCGCGCGAACTTCCAGATTTGCGAGTTCCGCGGCGTCGAGACCCGCTACCTGCCGGGCTGGGCGGGATACCGTTATGTCGAACGCAACGGCCGCTGGGAAATCCAGACCCGTCAGATCAACTTGCTGGAATGCGATCAGTGCATCCGCAATCCGAGCATCGTGATCTGAGATCCGGCACCGTCACATGACGCTGTGACAGTTCGGGAGAGTGAGCGCCTTCCTCCCGATTGCCTTCTGACGTATAGCTCTTGCCAGCGCGCATCAAGACGCGATGGGACCCGCAAAAATCAGGAGGAGACAATGAAGCGTATATGGCTCGGCGCGTTCTGCGCCGCGATGCTGGCGATGCCGGGCGCGGCGTCGGCACAAGACTGGCCTACCAGGACGGTCAAGGTCGTCGTACCGTTCAGCGCCGGCAGCGCCACCGACATCATCGCCCGCGCGGTGTTCGACAAGGTCTCGGCCAGCATCGGCCAGCCTGTTGTGGTCGAGAACAAGGTCGGCGCCGGCGGAACGATCGGCATGGCCGACGTGTCGCGTTCCGATCCGGACGGCCACACCATCCTGTTCAATTCGTCGTCGCACACCGTGACGCCGGCGACCTATTCGAGCCTGCCCTTCGATACCTTGAAGG